>Ga0116227_10003176_pt1 | contig 36746 bp, 33 predicted proteins | sample S1TSphgellanicum_FD_89693 | JGI IMG/M metagenome (GOLD analysis project Ga0116227, IMG submission 89693) | Host-associated microbial communities from peat moss isolated from Minnesota, USA - S1T2_Fb - Sphagnum magellanicum MG | ecosystem: Host-associated > Plants > Peat moss > Unclassified...
GAAATTTCCAAAACTTTCGAGAACCAAGGTTCAAAATGTCAGAATCGGGGTTTTGGGTTTTCTCACATCAAGTAAGGGAGTAAATACCCGGACTGATAACTTGAGGGTACACACGGCTGGTTCTGATACCCGCACAACGTCGGTCGGGACCACTGCGCGTTCGGGGTGGCTGGAGTGGCGTAGCCACAGGTGTCCGAAGGTCACAGGTACCACTAGTTAAATTTTATGTAATAGACAAATAATGTTAAATCCTTCCCTTTAACCTTAATGTTTTGGAAGGCAAGGTAAACTTACCACTCTTTTGCTAACCATGAATGATTTTAAAAAGATTCTCCTTCCATTGAATCCTTTATGTGGGAAAACTATGCAAACACTACCAAAGCACAAAAAGTTCACACACTTTTATATTAGACATGGACAACAAGGAACATACAACATGATTAATAAACAAACAAATAACACATGGGAATTCTAATGAATATACACCTTGAATGAGTGATGCCCATAACTTCTTTGCCCTTTGTTTTTATGTTAAGTAATATTTTAAAGATAATAATGATTGATGCATTATCATCTTTAAATTCCCTCAAATTTTTCTTTATTTGAAATTTAGGAGATCAAACACAAATGTAGGTTTTTCCCAATGATTTCAACCTCAAGTTTGAATAGAACACCTATTTTACAAGGTTTGTTTTTCAAGTTTTTGGTAGTATTATATAATTAGATTCCAAGGGGCAACCTCCTTTTCCATTGCATTCAAAATGGCCTTCCTTATCATGCTCAAAGTATTTCATGATATTCCATTACATACCCTTTTGTGTTGTATAAGAAATAGTTGACCCCTTAAACTTTTCAAATTGTATCAATGACAAACCTTTTCATGCTAAAAACAACATAAAGCTTGAAAACCTAAGGTGTGTTCATAGTTCTTTACAATTGGGACAAAGGGATGTGATTTTTTTACAATGACTAAAGCAAAGTGATTCACAAATGCTTGTCAATTACCTCAACTACACAAATATACAAAAGGGGACCCAAAAAGATGTTGTACATTCATCAAGAGCTCATATGGATTCATTCACAACTCAAATTCCTATGAAATACCTTACTATATCTATTATGTATTTTACATGTCATCATGTGTAAACTACCTTCAAATCCATTTTAAAAGACAAAATTGATATTTTGTATGAGTGATTATTGTGATTACAAAGAAGGAATATTTCTATTAAAAAACATATGATGACGAAATTTCAATTTATTTTACATGTTCAAAAATTGCTAGTCAAGTGATTATGTGCCCTTACCCTAGCTTTTGGGCTTGTAATTAAGGTTGGAACATGATAATAAGAACATGCCAATATAGGGGCCCAATTGTGTAATACTTAAACACACTTGCATATCTATGGGAAAATGTAAAGTAGTATGTCCCATTAATCCTTGAATGTGAATGTATTTAGTAGATACCTGCTTTGAAAGTTGGGGCTTGAAAGGCGTTTAAGGTTTGGGGCCCCCAAACATTTTCCAAATTGGGCCTTTTTGGACACAACCCTCAAAAGTTTGTCATAACGTATCAAGGTAATTTTTTTTGATATGATGTGCTATGGAAGACTTGAAAACCTTGGGTGCATTTTGTATCTCCATGCACTAAAACAAGAGGTGTGTAAACGCTTCACAATGGGATGAAAATGAGCTTGTGAAGTTGAACTCAAGGTGAAGTCAAATTGTACAAACCAAGAAAAGTGAAGTTATTACCATTTGGAGTCAAACTGATGCACAAATGGGTCATGGGCAATTCACATACACAAGATTCATCATCACATGAATTTGAGGAAGAGTCGACACTTCTTTTCCATACAATGTAATCTATAGGTGGAGGTAGGGGTTACATTGAAATGGAAAAAATTCCCTAGATTCCAAAATGGGAGTTTTGAAATTGTCAAGTTATGAATCTTGAATTACTTTTTAAGTTCATAATTTTTACATATGAATTCCAAATCAAACATTTCAAAGAAAAAGTTGTAACCTTTGAAAAGAAAATTTCAACAACATATGAGATTATCAATTGGACTTGATTTGACCACTCAAAAGGTTGCATAATTGATTAAAAGTTAGTTTGGCCATACCCAACCATTTCAATGGCCATATACTTTTTCCTACATCTTTTTTTGTGCGATTCAACCTCATTAGAATATTTTTTATTTGAAATATTTCCAATGATCTAAAGACACATAATTTGGACAAGGTTTGATTCTTAAATGTTACCCCAAAATTATGGGACACCCCAAGTATCTAAACTTTCCAAAATGAAAATGCACTTGGGAGCTTAATTTTTTTTGGAAATATTTTTTCAAGGGTTATAATTTTTCCTTTGAAAGTTTTCCAATGAAAGGTGAAACAATAAAGTTATGGGCTTCCAAATTGGCGGAACTCATAACTTGCTAGTTTGGGGGGAAGAATGTCATTTGGAAGGAGCTCCAGTTTGATTCACGACTTGACAAATGGGCCATAGTGAACCAACACCCACTAGTGCACCATGAAAGATCAATTACATGAAACAACTTTTTGTTGGGTTTTAGTTCCCTAGCTAATTGTGGTGGCTAGCTCAATTGTTTTTTCTTTTAACCTACCTATTAACAACTCACAAACAAGTTGTTATAGGTAGGTAATAAAAACAACCTTTACATATGTATAACCATCAATTTATTTAGTAGTTACCTATTTTCCTACCTACCTACCTATGTATGAGACCTATTTACTACAAAATTGGTTACCAAGGTGAAACCAAATTTAGTTGAGATTCATCCACAATTGAGTAATAATGGGCATCTAGTGGAAGGTGCATTGGTGGGTGCTAGTTCTTTGTGGCCACCTAAATCGAACTATGAAACTCCATGAGAGTTTACAATAAAATTCTCCCCTTCTTAACTTGGGTTGTGGTTGGGTTACCTTAGTTTAAATCTTTTAAAGGTATTGTCAATAGTGGGTAGATAATCTACTCTACACCAAAACATTGTGTGTATTGTCTAATAATGGTTCCACATCTTCACTATGGCACATTGCTTATGTTTGCAAGATGTTAAAGCATTCTCCTTCCTTACTCAATAATGGCATCAACAAAATTAACAAAATTACTTTAGTACAACAAATCTTGACATGGTTGTCGATAGTCCTTTCATATATCTTGCCTTTTCAAATATTAGATTCACAAGTCAAAGTTGTAACGGTAAACTCAATTGTGACACAATTTGAACCTACACTTTTCATATGTTTGCAATAGCTTACACTTGATTTCAACAAAGGAATTTCAAGGCAAAAATATTTGATGTGAATACTAAATTACCGTGTATGTCAATATGTTGGGTATGAATTTTGATGCAACATAGAATTTTGGTCATTGAAAAGATAGATGTTCTATAATAAGAATAAATGGCACAAACAAAAAGATGATTGAATGATACACGTTCATTAAACTCAAATAAAAGGATCTAATCAATCACTTTCTTCAAATATTTAAAGAGATTGTGAAGGCAAATAATCCTCATTCTCTCATGAGAAGTTGTCAATGCAATAAACTCAAATACGTTTTCAAGAGTTGCAAGTGGTCTTCTAAAGTAGAGTTCTACAAACTCATTGAACGATCCCTATAATAAAGTGAGGTCTTTGACATGCATAATGAGTTTCCTTTTGGATGTAAGCCACATGAAGATCAAATCTAAAAACACTTTGGTGATTTTACCTTTCAGCCCAAGGCATGAAAGTCCAACCTCCATGTCACCGGGTGTAGTTGTGGGGTTTTGTTTTATTGAACCTACATTTTGTGCTAAAAGGATATTGTTTCCACAAATAACACTTGTAGGTCCATTCCCCATCCTACATGCATACCCATAGGAAACCAAACCAATAGACAAAACATGCCAAGATCCAAAACCATATTATGTCACAATAGGTAGGATCACATGGTTCTCATCTTGTACCTTCTACACAAATAGAATAAAAATCAAAAGAATGTACAAATCATTTTTTTTATAAACAGAATGAAATCATTACTTTAGATTATGGACTGCAATACATGGGTTTCCACCAATTGTTACCTTACAATAACAGCTAGGGTTTAAGGAATATCGGTTGGTATGAATACAATTGATATCTTGTGCAACCCTTGGAGAAGAGTCACATTTCATAAGAGCATAGGAAATATTCAATAAAGAACCCAAACAAACTGCTTGATGTAAATGTAGCAGAAAAATCAATTGGTAATTTTAAAGAGATGACTTACACCGACAAATCCATCTGGGCATTCTTCTTTGTCTTCATCTTCATCTTCTTCGTCTTCATCTTCATCTTCTTCATGTTGGCCTGGGATCAAAAAACATCTCTGTGAGAGGATGTGAAAGACCCGCTGCACTTACTATGTCACTTTGGACATCATTATTCTCTGCACACAAAAGGAAAGTTCCTGCACTGGAGAAAACCTGTGACCTGGCACAAGGGGTTTTGCCCAGTTTCCTGCAGGCACATTGTGAACTGGTAGTCAGCTTGCTGTGCATATGAAGAGAACTTGCTATACCGTTGTGCTTCTGGGGTCAGAGTTCCAACAGAGGTTGACTGTTGAATAATTACTTGTCCCAATTCAAGCTCCTTTACCTGCAAAGGAACATGAACATACGATGAGAAAGAGATTGCAAAGATAACCAGAAACAGGACTTTTGTGTGATTCTGAAAGGGAAAGTCAATATGGACAGCAGACAAGATGTTTATACATAGCAAACAACAGTGAACAGAAATTCAAGAGTCCAGATGACATATGATCTGACTTTCTTACTTTGCAAACATAAGTATTTATGAAGGTGAGCAAATTTGTGCAGGACTGAAGCAACACTTGGATTGGTTGCAGATGTATTCAAATTACCTGATGATCCTCAGCTCAATCTGATGTTCATGAATATGCCTGTCAGAATCAGGCTCTAAATAGGCCTTTAAAGAATTGAGCTTGGCTTGCATAGTAAAAACTCAAATTGCACACTCATTCTGTCACATCATGCAAAGTGGGAGAAGCGATCCAGATACCTGAATGTGGAAACTAAAAATACTTGTGCAATGAGATGGAAAGGATCCCTTCCATCAACCCCAAGCATGGACACTTTTCACCCTCTTGCCAAACTCTATGCAATCTTCAAAGGTGATTTAGCAATGGCTACAGTTCTCCTTAGTAAAAAATCTGGCAAGTTGAAGTCTGCATGGCCCATTACATAAGAAAAACAAGTGAGATCTGAGTTGGGATCAAGTTGGGCATCATCCTCTTGAGTTACAACTCCATCTTCAACCCAAACACATTAACCAGAGTTTGGGATCAAGTTGGGCATCTGTTTTGTGAATGGCAACTCCATCTTCATTGAAACAGATTTGCCAGAGTTTTGGATCAAATTGGGCATCATCCTTTTGAATTGCAACTCCATCTCCAACCCAAACACATTTACCAGAGTTTGGGATGAAATTCGGCATCCCTCTCATGAGTTGCACTCCATCTTCTTCACCCAAACAGATTTTGCCAGAGTTTTTTGGATCAAAATGGGCACCCTGCTCTTCCAATCACAACTCCATCTTCAACCCAAAAAGCAGATTTGCAAGAGTTTTTGATCAAATTGGGCATGTCATCCTCTTCGAATCGTAACTCAATCTTCAACCATAAAACAGATTTGCCATACCTTGCTGAGAAACCTACTTGAGTAACCACATTGTCAACAGCATGAAACCAATCTTGCAAAACAAACATCTCCTTCACACTCATCTGTGCCACCACCACTGGCATCTGCAGTTAGTTGTTGAATCTTCAACTTGTCTGCACAAAACAAGGGATTCATTCCTCCTGGTGGACAAAATCTCAGAAGCAAAAATGCTTGAGAACAAACAACAAGAGGACAACACCAACAAAAGCTCTGGCTGCTTCCTTCATCCTTAATTAGTTCCTTTCTTCATGCTCTTTATTGCTGTGTGTGTCCAGATCTCTGGATCATCCTTCAGCCCTAAGAGCTCCATCTACCTATTGTGTGTGGCATCTTTGAGAGCTGGAGACTTTCTTTTTCTGTCTTCTGCTTCTGCTTGGTGTTCTCCAGATTGCAGTATCATTTCTCCCTTCCTACCGCGATCTCCAGATACAGATAAGCTCTTGGACTGCAAACAAAAGAATTGATGATTATCTGTGTTGTTGTTGCTGCATTAAACTCGATGCGACCAGTCTTTCTCTTCCTGCTCGCAATAACACCGATCCCAGAAGAAGAAGAAGAAGAAGAAATGGGACAACTACAACAACAACAACAAATCCAGTAGAGGAGAAGAACGATGAAGGTGACAAAAGCTGAATCGAGGACCAGAGAGACGAAGCCAAGTACGGGAGAAAGAAGAGCAATGCATGCGCAAAGCTTCAAGAACAAATGTGGAGCCAGAAAGAAGAAGAAGAACAAGGGTAGAAGAAGAGAGAGCATCGCCGTGCAGATGGCATGATGGTCTTCTTCTTCCATTGCAAAATGGAGCAGGCGGGGAGATGAAAGGAAACGTACCCGGTTTCTTCGGGCTTCCGCTTATTCTCCACAGCTTCTCCGGAGATCCTCCCTGCGCACTGGCAGGAAACCGCAGACGAAGCAGCAAGAAACAGATGACGCTAGGAGATAACGGCAATGACGTGGTCGGATAGCAGCAGAAGAGAAACGGCACAACAACAACAAACAAACAACAAAGACAATCAAGAAAGAAAGAGAATTGACAAAACCATGCCAAGCTCGCAAGCTCTTGTTGTTGTTGTTGCTGCTGCTGCTCTCATGTGCTCTTCTTTACCGCTGCTGCTGCAATGGAGTCTTTGTCGAGTCGTCGCGGTGCCTCGGTTCCGATCCACGGTGGATTAGTGATCTGCATTGTTGCTTCTTGGACAGTAGTATCCATCGCAAAAGCTTTGCCGGATTTGCAGCAGACGTTGGTGGATCTAGCAGTTGAGGTTTCCGAATTGCAAGTGCCAAAGATCGGAGCTTTTCCTGATGAGTTTCTTGGCGCATCAGCAGGTCTGAAAGAAGCAGCAGCAGCTGTAATGAGGGAGAAGAAGAAGAAGAATGGAGCAGGCAGAAGAGATGAAGGACGGCCGGTTTGTGAAGTGACAGAGTTTGGAGCTGTAGGAAGTGGCGAGGTGTATGAGACTGCCGCTATACAAGCAGCCATTGATGCTTGTGGCAGCTTGCCAGGAGGAGGAACAGTCTACCTCCCTCCAGGGACTTTTCTCACAGCTACTGTTTTCTTGAGGAGCAACATCACGTTGTGGATTGATGAAGGAGCCACTCTCCTTGGCAGTCCTCTGCAGAAGGATTTCCCTACTTCACCCTCCCAGTGGTACACCATCCTTGCACAAGATGTGCAGAATGTGGAGCTCACCGGCGGTGGTGTGGTATCAGGTCAGGGTTTGAAGTTTGTAGTGAAGTTTGAAGAGAGGAAGAATGTGATGGTCAGTTGGAACACCACAGATGCTTGCCATGGTAATGAATGCCGTCCTCGCTTGATCGGCTTCGTCAATTGCAAGAATGTCCATATCTGGAACTTGTTGCTTCAGGAGCCTGCTCTTTGGTGGTATGTATGTATGCATGGCCATGGCCCCCCCCTCTCTCTCTGTCTTCCATTCCTGGCTTTCCTTTGTCTTTCTTCCCCCCAACTGCTGTGGATTGTTTCTTGTCTTTGGAGCTTCAAGGAAAAGACAAGCCATGACCCAGGGTTTTGTTTCTTCTGACTTTTTTGTGTTTGCAAAATGGTGCAGTTTGCATATTGTGAACACAGACATGGTCTCAATACATGATCTAGTCATCATCGGTGATTTCAACACACCCAACACAGATGGGATTGACATTGACTCCTCCAACAACACTGTGATCAAAGATTGTCATATTGATACCGGAGATGATGGCATCTGTCCAAAGACACAGCAAGGTCCCTTACATAACCTCACAGTTACAGACTGCTGGATACGCAGCAAGTCATGCGCAGTGAAGCTTGGGAGTGAGACACATGCTGACTTTGATGCACTCCACTTCGAGCGGCTGACTATTGTGGATTCTCACAGAGGAATTGGCTTGCAACTCCGTGATTCAGGTACCCTAATCTTAAACCATTGTGTCAATTTCAGAGCTTGAGCCTCACAGTAGTGATCTGCAAAGTAGAAAGTACAGTTTGTCGAGCTCTGATTTTTCTGGGTTTAGTAGATCACTCTTTCATCAGTTGGGCACACCCGCATCCTTGCAAGACTCTTCTTCAACTTCCTCAACAACAACAGCAATGACAAAGAAAGAAACAGTAGCTAAAATTTTGCTTGGAAGAAAAATGCAAACAATGCCCAGAAAAAACTGACTAACATCAGCTGCTGCTCCCTGCTACTTTTTCCAAACAGGGAGTGTAAACAATGTCACATTTGCCAACATCCAGATGAGCACACGCTACTATGATCCATCCTGGTGGGGTCTTGCAGAGCCAATCTACATCACTGCATGCCCACGAACCCCCACCACCAAAGTTGGATCTATTACCAACGTGCACTTCATCAACATAACTGCAACCTCAGAAAATGGCATTTTCATGGCAGGCTCGAACGAGAGCCATTTACAAGGCCTCAATTTCAAGAATGTGATGTTGAGTATGAAGAGATCCACAAACTTCAGTAGTGGGTTGCAGGATTATAGACCTGGCTGTTGGGGCTTGGTTGAGCACCGCACATCTGGAGTTTTCATGGCATTTGTGGAGGATGTAAGCATGGATGATGTGAAGCTTCAGTGGGAACAAGAAAATGGTTTATCTGACTGGGGACTCCCTCTTGATCTTATCCCCTCTTCTGTCAACAACATTAACTTGCTTGGTTTCCATTCTTCCTACCCAGATCATCAGGTTTACTCTTGAACACTTTTGTTCCCAAATGCTTGTTGGAATTCTTCTTCCATGGCAGTTTAGTGCTGCTGGTCATTGTGTAGTAGTGTGCAAGGTTGAGAGACTCATCATTTTCGATAAGCAAAAGTTTAGTGCTCATCTTGATATTCCATGTGTCTATATAACAATCTTGGATTTATCATTTGAAGAAAAAAGCATGTTTCTTTCAATTTGTTCATTGGTTTTTCCTTGATTCCATTTTTCTTCCTTCCCAGAATTTCAATCCTATCAATTGATGCTCACAAACTCTCACAATCCTGTTTTTCCAAGAAATCCAAGAAACCCATTTCCCATTGCTGTTCTTCTTCTTCTCTGTAGGTACCTCCTTTGTCCCAATTCTGTTCCCTATTGATGGAAGCTCCCAAATGCCTGCCATCTCCACATACTTCCAATCTTATTGTCCCCATTCTCTGCCAACCAGAAACATACTTCTTTTCCATTCATTCTACCACTTCTACGGAACACACTTCTATGATTCTTCTTTTAAATCAAAACCACATTCAGCAAAAGAACACCAATTGCAGAGAACAGTTACAAAGTGTAAACAAAATGTGGTGTAATGAGAACACACAACCATCAAAAGTTCCAACAAAAGTTTCTCCAAGCCTCCTCAAAGGGATGATGATGATGAAGAAGAAGATGCTGAAGGAGTTGATGAAGAAGAAGTTGAGGGTCAAAATGATGATGATGCTGCTGAAGAAGTTGATGGAGAAGATGCTGAAGAAGTTGATGAAGAAGAAGAAGATGTTGAAGATCAAAATGATGCTAATGCTGAAGAAGAAGAAGATGATGAGGAAGATGATGAAGTTGAAGGAACAAGATGATGATGAAGAAGTTGAAGATGATGCTGATGATCCTCGAAAGATTCATAACAACAGCAACAAAATGACTGAAATGTTCATCAAAAGAGTCGAGGTCCTGTTGCATGACGAGTAGTTTAGGGTTAAGTTACCAGCAGCAGCAGCCGAGTTGAGTGCAGGAATGGAACAGTTTCGATGATCAGAAACTCTCGTGACAAAACTCTCTTTGCTTGCGCTTTGCATTTGAGCGAAAAACAGAGAAACTGAGCGAGAGAAAGAGAGAGAGCGCTTGGAGATTCGGATCAGGTAAATGCCATCTTCGCCTGCCAAGCTAAGAAGTTTTCTTTTTCTGTTTCTCTCTAGCAAGGATTGATTCTCTCAAGAGGGCAAGAATCTGCTTCTCTCATGGCATCTCTACCAGCATGTGGGCAAAATCTAGGGTTCGACTCCCTGTTCGAAATCCGAGGTTCTTTGTTCTTGATGGCAGCTGAGTAAGTGATTGAGAAGAGAGAGAGACAGAGAGTTCTAGTACCTGGAAGAAACGAGAAGAAAGAGGAAGTGGAAGAACGAGGGAGGTGTGGAGGAGGAGAGGGTTAGGAGTATAAGCATCATCCTCTTATGTATGGCTCTTGGAAATGTGAAGACGGAGGTTCCGGAATCAGCAATGAGGGAAGGGGAGATGCCATCTAGCATAGAGTCGGAGGCGGAGACAGCAGCAGCATTTGCGTCCAAGACGACGACGCCACTTACAACAGCAACACTAGTACGGCGCAAGGTATCTTCTGGCGGTGGTGCTGCGCCTACCAGCAGTGTGCACGAGCTGTTGGAATGTCCAGTGTGCACCAACTCTATGTATCCTCCTATTCATCAGGTATCCTTTTTCTATCATCTCTCTTTGTTTTTCAGCTTCCCTGAGATTTGATCTTTTGCTTTTGGCTTCAGGAAGAGGATGTTAGTAGCTATGGCATGAAAGAGGAAGCTCTGAGCAGTGTGCAAGTGAGGAAGCTTTTCTTATCTGACACAAGATCTCGTGTGGCAATGCCTTCAGATGCCTCTCACTCTCTGTGAGATCCAAACCCTAAGTCTTGGCAATGAATACATTTGTGTCTGCTATCTGGTTGTGACTGAAGAAGGTGTCTCTAGTCTCTACTACTATATGGGTGAAATCACTAACTGTCTGAATTATGTATGTGCAGTGCCCGAATGGACATACACTCTGCTCCAGCTGCAAGCTCAGGGTGCACAACCGCTGCCCTACCTGTAGATACGAGCTTGGCAATATCCGGTGCTTGGCGCTAGAAAAAGTGGCTGAGTCGTTAGAGCTTCCATGTCGATTTCAGAGCCTTGGGTGTCCAGACATCTTTCCCTACTACAGTAAACTCAAGCATGAGGCTCAGTGCACATTTCGGCCCTACAACTGTCCGTATGCAGGATCGGAGTGCTCAGTAACGGGTGACATTCCATGGCTGGTAGCTCACCTTCGTGATGAACACAAAGTGGACATGCATAATGGCTGCACTTTTAATCATCGTTACGTGAAGTCCAATCCTCAGGAGGTTGAGAATGCAACTTGGATGCTTACGGTAAGATTACAGACAAGGGGATGATTGAGTGAGTATGTAAGACACCAGTAGAGGCCATCTCCTGTGCCATTCTTTTTTGAGCCTGAAAATTGGGAGCATCAAGGCAAACATGATGAACCTTTTCCTCAGGTCTCTTATGCATATAGGTAGCACTTGCTTTGAGACTGTTTTGATAATGGCTGAACTTGCTTGTGGCTACTTAGGTTTTCAATTGCTTTGGGCAGCATTTTTGCCTGCATTTTGAGGCATTCCAGCTTGGCATGGCACCAGTGTACATGGCTTTTTTACGGTTTATGGGGGATGACAATGATGCAAAGAATTTCAGCTACAGCTTGGAGGTAGGTGCCAATGGGCGGAAGTTAATCTGGCAGGGAGTGCCTCGCAGCATTCGTGACAGTCATCGCAAAGTGCGAGACAGCCATGATGGTTTAATTATTCAAAGGAATATGGCACTATTTTTCTCTGGTGGCGATCGTAAAGAGCTCAAACTTCGTGTCACCGGTCGGATTTGGAAGGAACAGTAGAGCTCATAGTCCCTCCTAATTGTCTAACAATACCTAATGATATGGTTCTTTCTTGAAATTGATTAAGCAACCTATGGTGTAGAAGCATTATGAAGTTCTGTGTGTGTTGTCTTAGAATCTTTCTACAGTCTGACACATGCCAAGTGGCATGTGGCCAACCTTGCTCCCTTCACAAGGTTTTTAGTCATAGCTGTAGATACTCCACCAAGTGGTGTATGACCCTAGGTAGAGATGATGACTAACTGTTGTTTAATTTGTTGACTTTTCCTACATTTTGTTGTTGGTCTTCCATGAAAGAAAGGGTGCCAGCAAACTCTTTTGGTTCTTTTTCATTTGCACCTTATGGGACCAAGAAACACTCCTGGCCTCTTGAATTGAAACTATATGTGTCTCACTGATGAAGTCAGTGGTGGATTGTGGGTGGTCAATCCTGTACATGTTTGCTGTTTGAAGGTCCATGCACATATCTATGACCATTGCTGTCATTCAACTGGTCCTCAGATGTTTTTGGTCTTGTTTTTCTGTTTCCTTTTGGGTTGGGTTTCCTCTCTTTCATGCTTGCTGATTAGTTGCTGTTACCTTTTTATTGGGTCATCTCTCAATTTGTTTCAGGTTGACTTCAATTGTACATATGGAAAGTCCTTGGTACTTCTGAAGGTATTGTCTCTCCCTTTGGATTCAGGCAGTATACACTTCAAGCAGAGTTATGATTATGGTTTGTGTAATGACCTGAGTTTTCATGTAGGCAGATTCCTTGAGAAAGAAAAACTTGTCTCTGCAGATTTCAATCAATGCAATCTTTTTGTTGTTACTCCCAGATCCAGATCCTTCATGAATGCCAATCTTGCAGGGTTTGAGAAACTCTAAAATGTAGTTTGCTGCACTGATGGATCTTGATGTATGTGCATGCACATATGCAGGTACTCAAAGAATCACAAGATCACTTCAACTGGTATCCTGCATCATCTCTTCTAGGAGAAGGTGAGATCCCTATCAGTAAAATTTAGGATGCACCATGCTTTACAATGTCCATATGATTTAGGGAGGTGACGTGTATTAGACTTCAGTATAGATTGCTGCTGAAGGGTCATATCAGTGTGCAAAACAGAAGGCGAATGAATGGCTGCAAACCTTTCCCAGTAATGGGCTCTGTTGAATTCTTGTGGATTACCATGAATTTGTTGGTGTGGACCTGGTTCATCTTATTTTGTCAGTATTGATTGATGCTAAATAGAATGATGTTTGCAAACCTTTGCCAGCACCCTAAGGTTTGTTGACTTCTTGTGGATTACCATGATTTCATCATATGGTGATCATTCCACTTTTCAAAATGCCCTGTCCTTTGCAGAGGAAAAGTTCTGCTTGGTAATGTGCTCTCCAGATACATTAGAAATTTTCTGCTGGTGCGTTATGGTAAGCTTTTAACTTTTGTGGACGTATCTTTACAAGGCCACTTTTGTGCATCATCTTGTTCAAATAAGTGAAAGCTTTGATTTCAAGAAGGATCTGACCCACCTTCCTTTCTTTTGTCATTCAAGAAGCCACTCTTATGGACAAATAAATCAAGTGATTTGGTAGTATGTGTGCACATGAGAAAATTGGTAGCTTGATCAATTGTAGTAATAATGACCTTTTCATTGGTTTGAAAGTGAACTACTCAATTGGGCCTTAGTTTTATGAAAGTGCAATTGGTGCCAGTTTTTAACTAATTAATATTCAACATGTATCAAACTATTACTTAACATCTAAAAACCAATCAAATTTTTTTGTATGAAACTTCATTCAAATGCTAAATCCAAATGGAAGTTGCAAATCATATAAAGGGGAAAAAAGGAAAAAAAGTCACAAAAAACACAAAGCTTTTATTTAGGGTTTGTCACATTTGTATTGAGCTTGTCATCGACTATTGCAATTTCAAAATTTGCATAGGAGTTTGACACCCTTTAATCATGACCAAATTGTCTTCTTTTGGGCTTTCTATTTTTAAATTTTGTCACAGGCATGAAAACAATCACATTAAAAAAACATTCTAACCAAAAAAAAGAAGGGCATGCTTAGTTCCAAATTCAGATCATGAAATAAAAAAAAAGAAAAAAAAAGAACATGACACGTTTGAAACAAAAATAAAAAAAGAAAAGAAAAAAAAGCTATGCCAAAATAATATACCTAAAACTAATGTTAAACAAATTAAAGGTGATGGGAATTAAACCTTTATTTATTCAACACTTAGTTTAAGAATTTTTTTCAAAAAACTTTCAACTTACATGTGGCCCATGTCCACCCATGTGTATCCATGTGTGAATTATGAGTGAATTAAAATTCAACTAAAAATGAACTGAAAGTTAACTAAGAATTAATTAAAAATAAACAAAAAATGAATAGAAAATGAATTCAAAGTGAATTAAAGATGATTTAAAAGTTAACTAGAAGTGAATTAAAAGATAATTAGAAATGAACTAGAACTTAATTAAAAGTGAACTAAAAGTTAATTAAAAATAAACTAAAAATGAACTAAAAATAACTAAAAGTTAACTGATAATGAATTGAAGTTAAATTAGGAGTTAAATATAAGTTCATTACAAATCATGGATGAACATTCATATAAATGAATTTCACGATGTTAGAATTCGTGACAAACTTGGACAAAAAATAAATAATTTTTACATCAATTATAACAATTAATATGTGAAAACGAGAGGATATATGGCACTACATGGCTTGATTTTATTATTGATTAAGTGTTGAATGCAAAAAAGGCTTGTAGGGGAAAACAAATTCCAATTTGTTACCATGTTTGATTTATTGAAACAAGGCAAGTCAATGGAAGACTATGAGGGCATGGAAAGTTTTTTTGCATTTTTAAAGGTTGAAAAGGTACCCAAATTGCATTAGAGTGATTTAGTGGGTGAGGAATGGAAAATTGCATGCACAACATGGCCTTGGTAGCTACCAAATATGAAGTTCAAAAGTCCAATTTTTTTTCCCTTAGTTGTGATTAGGACGCAACTTTTGACAAGTAAAGCTAAATTTCAATCCATGGTTATGTGGTTGAAAATTGGAGGAGGGATCTAACCCTTGAATTTGCAAAGGGTCAATAAAGGAGGTGCGTTTGGTAACATCATTGCCATGTTGATGAATTCTATCCATTTTTGGGAGATTGTTTGATGAGGATTTGGCATTCAAATTGGCTTACTTTGGTGTAGATAGTGTGACTATGAAGATAGGGGTGATAGTGTACCTTGTGAAAAAGCATGCCCCATTTACCACTAGCATCATTGCATGACACATAGGTGCAACTTGGTTGTGCACAAATTCTCAAGCCCATCATTGGTTGGGAAAATTGAGGCCTTCTTGTCATCCATGTATGTTTACTTTTTTCACTTTCCTAAGATGCACATGGAACATAGGAAGTTGGGAAAAATCTTACAAACAAAAGGTTTGAAGATCTTTTGTAATATCAAAATTTGATGGATTTCCATGTTGGGAAATTGTTGTCCAATCTATAAAGGATTAGTGTACATGTGTATCGGAGAGACTCATAAAAGAACTAGAAAGGTGCCCCCCTATTCATGACTTAATGAATGTAATTGAGATAAATATCTTTAATATTAGGAGGCACTTGATGCAAAAGTGACATTTTTTGATCATTTGGTATTTTTAAAAATAAAATTTGCCACCCCAAAAGGAATATCTACATATGGTTTTTTGGTTGTTGGTTTGTTGGATCTAGCATTGCTTCTTTTTTTTGTTATAACCAAGAAGAACAATTCCCATGGTGCCTTACATTTGCCACTTGATTATAACCCAAGAACAAATTTGTGGGGACACTTAGCTTCCAATGCCATTGTGGATTAGAAGTTGTTAGAATATTTCAAACTTGTGTCATGGGCCATTGTTATGGTCTTAAGTAGTGTGGAGGATGAATGGACCTTCTCCATAATCAACATTATGAAATCAATTTACATTCCATAACTGCTCGATAGTCCATTTGGATTTGGTGGTTAAAATGTATGCCTAAGAATTTTACAAGTTCAAAACTTTCCTATTTTACACAACAATTTGGGAGGGGGGCCCGGGAAGGAGAATTACATTATGGAAAACAATAGGTGGTTATTTTTATAACCATCCTAGTATGTAAGGGGCGTGTTGGTTTTGTGTCAACATTTGTGGGCATAGATATATGGTTTTTATTTATAGATTTTGGGATCTTTATCTATGCCCTAATTTAGACACTTTGGTTGGGAAATCTAGTAATTCAAGGTTGGCTTTCCATTGCAATGAATTCATCACACATTCATCACATTTTGATGTTTTTGTTACCTATTTCTAATTGGGTTGGGTGGAGTTTACTAGGTTTTTGCAAGTTTTTACATTGGGGATAAAAAGAAAATGCTGGTTCAAAAAATTTGTTCCATCATAATAGATTTTAAAACTAAAAGTTTGGAAGTCATTTAGATTATAAGATGGGTTGTTTTGTGTAGGTTCTCCTTTCACTCCAATTGTGGAAAATCCATAAATGGATTGGGGTTCAACCCCTTTGGATGAGATTGCTAGCTAGATCAATTTTTCCCTTCTTGATTGTCATGGTGGTGTATATTTAGGAGTGCACATTGTTCACTTTAGAAAGCAAGTGCAAGAGATTTCACTACATAATTAGTATTGACAAGATTTAATGCAATTTTGGATTCATGTGTAGTGGCATCAAGTATGATTATTAAGAATCAAGAGATGAATTTGTCATAGAAAGGTTGACATAGGTCATAGATTGTGAAAGAAAAGCACCTTGTGAATTTCAAGTTACTACAATATCTTTTCTGATATATACCTTAGATTTAGGCTACTTGTTTTTCAATTAAGTAATAACATCTCCATCACATCTTTTGCATAATTTGCACTCATATAATCTTAATTTTCATTGATGTTGCATAATATCCCTCACACATTTCATACTAGTAGCACTTTTGTTGGTTAAATTTCCACTTCAATTACACAATTAAATTCAAACTATGAACATCCTTATTATCAAAAGGTTCCATTTCAAACATGATTTGTAGCTCGCATTTCACATAATTGAATTGAATGTGCTATAACCAACTGTTATACATTTTGTGAATCCTAATTGTCACTTATTTTTATGAACATAAGTTGGAGAGTGCCAATGACGCACCATCCAAAAGACAAATTTTTTTTATTGACCTCAACCTTTGTTGAATATAAAAATAATTAAAGAATAAATGTCAAATTAAGCTTTTGAAATAAATAAATTATTTAATGATGAACTATAAACCTGGCTAAGGTATTGTGGTATCCAATAACATCATAAACTTTACTATTTTTTTCCCTCTCTCTTTTCAACTTTAAGAAAACCACACAACCTTTTCCCCTCAAAAAAATTATTAATAATATTCATTTAAATATTACCAGATGTATTCAACCTCTCTTCATAGGGTTGTTGAAATTTGAAGCTTAACATATTTGTATCTCAAGTTGTGGTTCCTAATTAGATAGACACATCAAAATCCCATTATAAATCCCAAATTCAAGCATCCTAAAATTTAAAAAAAATAAAATCTCTCTCAATGGGTGCAAGGGCAACCCCTAAGGAGAGGGCTAGTCCCAAAATAAGTGCCCCCCAAAAAGGCAAACCCAAGGGGCACTTATTTCAAGAATGCATTGCTTTGAGGGTGTTATCCAACATAAAGTGCTCATGACCAATATTATTTATAAAATAAAATAAAATAAAATAAAATAAATAATAAAATAATAAAATAATAAATTTTTGCATGGTAGACCCCAACTATCAACAGGTGGCAGTACCCAACACCAGGGTTAATGAAGAGGCCTCTCAAAGGGCTCTAAAGCCTCTTCTTCACTTGGTCACAAATGCAAATTATATCATGTGAAAAGATCAATAGACTTGCCACCCCATCTCTCACAAGGTGGCATACACACCCACCACCACCACCACTGAGAAGGTGGCACTGGCTAACAACCTAACCCACCCACTCATCACACCTTTTGAGGCTTAAAGAAGAAGAGGCTCTCAAGATGCTCTCAAAGAGACTCTTCTTGGGTCACATAAGTCTCACATCATAAGTCCTCAGCAGTAGTGCGAAAGTATAATCACTGTTTTAAAAAAATGAATTGTAAAACCTGTCAACAAATCCACACTCATAAACTTTATTGCAATAAAAAACACTACAACAAAAAGGATGAAATGAGTCAAATGGCAATAATCCTCTCTAATAACTTTCTTTAGCAATCTAAACACTACAACAACAAGAATGAAATGGGTCAAATGGCAATAATCCTCTCTAATAACTTTCTTTACCAATCTAAACACTACAACAACAAGAATGAAATGGGTCAAATGGCAATAATCCTCTCTAATAACTTTCTTTAGCAATCTAAACACTACAACAAGAAGGATGAAATGGGTCAAATGGCAATAACCTTCTAATAATTTTCTTTAGCAATCTAAACACTACAACAACAAGGATGAAATGGGTCAAATGGCAATAATCTTCTAATAACTTTCTTTAGCAATCTAAACACTACAACAACAAGGATGAAATGGGTCAAATGGCAATAATCCTCTAATAACTTTAGCAATCTAAACACTACAACAACAAGGATGAAATGGGTCAAATGGCAATAATCCTCTAATAACTTTCTTTAGCAATCTAAACACTACAAGAAGGAGAGAAAATAAGTAAAACTGCTGATACATTTTTGTTTGCAATAATAATAAACAACACTACAAGAAGGAGAGAAAAAATGAGGTAAAATGCCAATACATTTATTTGCAATTAAAACTCAACAAGAAAGAAGAAGGAAGAAAGGAGTAAAATTCATTGCACAATAAAAAAAACACTACAAGGAGGAGGAAATCAGAGCTTTATCCAAAAAAAAAAGGGTAGTACCTAGTTCCAATATGGAAAAAAACAAGGTTCTTAAATTAGCTAGATAGGCAACAACTAAGAAAATAGAAAAAAGAAAAAATTAAAGTCTTTTGTTTGGACTATTAAAACACAGATTTCCTGCCACTACCTATTTTACTCCAAAAAAAAAAGGAAAAAAAAAATTAGGGTTTAACAAATTAGGGTTTCGTGAGGTCCTTACGAGGGCAAACCTCGAAGTCGTTGCAGCAGTCAAGAGAGTCCGAGTGGCAGTTTCGTTAAATACGTGGTCCTGTGTCCGTTCCTGGTCGTGCAGCAAGAAACACTATTGCTCTGTGAAGAAGTGGCGATGGCAGACGCCTACAGGTGGCGGATGGATCAGCACACCGCAATAATCGCTCAGTCTAAACCGTTTCACAAAATAGACTGAGAAATGCAGAAGCTCATGAAAAAAACTCAACAGCATGTATTAAAGAAGATTCAAGTACTTCTATACTACTTCCCTGGGCTCATTGCAATAAAGGAAATCAGCTGTGCATGTCGGAGTCTCGGCCATTGACAGATCTTTTTAGCAGCATTTTGCTTGGAGCACCTCCATCCCTCCCTAGTGTATGTTGCAGTGTCCAACTCCGACCGTTTTCCTTGTTGATGGGTGGAACTGATCAATAGTGAGAGGAGAAAATAGCAGCAGCAATATGAGATGCTGCAGCAGCGCTTACCAGCAGGCCCACGAGTACGAGAAGGGAACAAAGATTTGCAGCCCGGATCTAGAAGCCAAGAGTGATTGGGAAGTGATACTGGAAAAGCTAGTGTGTTACGAGACGCCGCCGTTCGTGAAATACCACGACATCGAGGGAAGAGTGAGGCGGCGCTTCGGGTTGCACGACGTTCTGCTACTGGAGTTCAGCTCAGGAAGTCCAGAAATTAGATCTTGGGAAGCGGGAATCACAGAATCAGGCGAACTCATTGAACCCAAACATGAAGATGATGATGATGGGAAGAAGAAGAAGCTGGAATCAAGGCCGTTTCTCATCAAGGCTGAGAAAGTGGGCAGGAGAGGGAAGAACAAAAAGGCAGCGATCAGAGTGAAAGATATGGAAGACCCTACTGCAGGAGGCAGCAATATACCCGAGAATGCATTGGTCAAGTTCATGCTTCATGTGCGAGGGAAGCCCATCACCGTTGGTACCATTCTCAACATTCTGGAGAATGATGTTAGCCCTGACTTCAATATCTTCAATAGCAATTGCTGGACTTACGCTAACCAAATCACCAAGGATTTGTTTCACGCTTGCACGGATCCGACTACGGCGACGACGACGACGACGACAGCAGCCTCGGATGGCGATGGCAATGGCGCTGCAGACGACAGAGGAGGCGACGATGCTGCTGCTGCTTCTGTCGAGAGGAAGGAGCAGCTCGCGAAGGAGCTCAAGAAAGTCCCTCGCGTCTGTAACCCTAAACAACTCTTTGTTGGATGTATAGTTAATGAAAGTCATCAAATGGATGAATGAATGAATGCATGAATGTATGAATAGACGGATGGATGAACGTACCTAAAATTTGGAGCAAATAGAAAAAATTCCATAACAGTTTGTGTGTTTTTGTTTTGATTTGGGGTTGCAAAATTTCTATTGCAAAATTTTGACCTCAAAAAATAAAAAAAGGAATTACTTTATTATATTTATTATTATTATATCAAAGAGCATTTGAGAGTGACTACGATTGGCCATAATGTTTGGGGATGATGGCATTGAATCACTAGTCGAAACCTTAAACCCTATTTGAACATCACCAAATTGCATGTATGAAAACCATTGTTGGTGTTGTCAAATTGTCATGTTCAAGCCATCCAAATGACTTGTTTGTGAGAAATCGTAAAGCTTCATTGCCACAAGTTGCATGTAGTGTTGTGACGCAAATCTTTTTCTTGTTTGCACTCCTCGCCAAGTGACCTCCTCTTGTAATGCAATGGCGCCACACTTTTGTAAAGATCCATTTGTATTTGCCAAAGTTGGGCTTCAATGTAGCTTGTAGGTTATGCAATTGATGTTTTGCAATGTGAGCCTGGAGGTGATGATCGATCAAACATTCAAGGACTTCACAATCAAATCTTTCTTGCTTGGGAGTTGAGAATTGACATTCAAGCTCGAACAAACATCTCCTACTGCTGATAAGAAGTACTTGGTTTTTTTATGTTTGTTGTTTTTGTTGTGCATATTGAAGCCTCAAGGCATTGTTTCAATTCACTATAATGTGTGAAGTCTAGACAAGTTGTTGTAAGGCTTTAGCTTTGTGTGGAATGGTTTTACTTTTTATTAATAATCGATCATTGTAAGCTTTGAATGCACTATGATTTTGCTTGTCATTAATCAATAGCGCATTACAATGGCTATCTCAAATAATCCCAATGGCATTTACAACACCATTTGCTAGCATTTACATTGGTTCTCCATGAATACTAGGTGATTGATACATCTTTTTTTTATAAGATTACATTTTTTTTAATGATTTTCAATTGATTCAACTGATTGTAGGTCAACAGTAGTAAGAGAGGGAAGTACCTATGAATTGCAACAATGAGGGGTTAGCATTTTGCAACCCTCTATGAATTTTTTTAATATAGTTTTCCCATCTATGTTTCATAAATGAATCTATTTGTGGCTCTTCATATTGTGTCTTTGAACATTGTTTCTTTGTGTTCAAATGCATGTGTGGGTACATATATTTGCATCAAATTTGAATGCATTGATGGGTCTAAACATCTATGTTGAGTCTAAGCATTTACATTGTTGAGTTTGAACATTTGCCAAGAGGCAATGTGTGGCAAGTTTATTAATGATTTTATGTCAATTGGTTTGCATCAAGTTTAAGCATCTATGTTGAGTCTAAATATTTGTTAAGAGTTAGTGTGTGTAAAGTCAGTGTGCGACTTTGTGTCAATTGATGTGTGTCAAGTTTGAAAGTTTATATTGAGTTTAAGCATCTACTAGGGGTTGGTGGGTGTCAAATCTATATGCAACTTTGTGTTGATCGATGTGCATTGAGTTTGTCTATGTGGATTTGATTGTGTCAAATTTGTTTATGTCAATTTGTTTGGGTTAATTAATCACAATCAATCTATCTAGTTCCATTATGCTATGTTGTGAGTTGAGTTTACGTTGTGAGTTGTATCTATGTGCATTGTGAGCTGAGTTTGTATATTGTGAGTTGATTATGTTTGTATGCTTACAATGTGAATCTATCTATTTATTGTTGCTAGTTTGTTTACATTGGAAGTCAAGGTTACCTCACATTCTTCTATTGAATCAAATCTTTCATCATGTCACTAAAACCCCCACAAAGTAAAACTCAATTTTTTTTCTTCAAGTAGGAACCTTGCTATAGGTGGTTTCTTGTTATATTAAATCTTAATGTAGCTTCTTCATCTATTAGTCCTTTTCAAATTTCCCTTCCCCTTTTTTCTCCCTCCAATTCTAATGTTTTAGATGTAGACTAAAGCACGATGAACATGTAATGTTCTTGAATGAACCTTTTCCGACCACACTTGAAGCAAATTTGCTCACTCTCTAATCCAAGTCAAGAGTTAAGAAACATAAGTATGATGTCACTAGAAAATTTCAAGACTTTTGGGTTACAAAACTACCATGGGTAGAATTGTGTCTAAAGGTCACATGATAATCTACATATTGTCAAATGTAGGATTTGTAGTGGGTTGGAAGGGAAATATAAATTGCTTGCTCCTAAGTGGGCTTTTTTTTATAGGCATGCATGTTGTAAGAAAGCTGATAAGAATACTGAAATTGATATGAAGAAAGGGGATTGGTATTATTCCAAAGTTTGCATGCTAAGAACCAAAAATTGTTTGCTTCCCATAGCCATGAAAGTGTTGTTGCCCAAATTAGGAGGGATGACAAGAAAAAAAGTAAGGAAAGTTGTGTAATTTGACACAATCTTGCATCTATTGTAGCAAGGATGTTCCATGTTGGAATATGAAGCAATGAGGCCTTTGTTTGAGTTCCTAACAATCCCAAAAAACAACAAAAAACATTGAGTTTGGTTGGACAATGGCAGGATTCATGCATCAAAAAGTTATGAGGGCAATTAAGGCAATAATGGGGGTTGTAGGCTAATACTGGGGGTTGTTTGATATGTGCCTCTTGGTTGTGATGAAATTTCTATAATGGATACCAATCTTGGTTCCTATCCATTGTTGTGTAACATAAAATTAGGTAGGGATTTTCATTTTCATTTCTTTGGATTGGGTGGTTGAAGGATTAAGGAGTGATAATTTGACCAAGGTGATTATGAAGGCTCTAATGAGAAGTGATGATTTGTGAAGAAACCAAATTGTTTAAAAACTCATATGCTTTGGGGCATATGGTGTTAATGTACTTCAAGGCAACAAGTGTGGTGTTATAAAACAAATTCATGACAACTATGCTTTTCATTCTATAGGGGTCCATTGTATGGCCCACCGCACTAATTTGGCAATGCAAACCTTGTTAAGATTGCTTTTGGAGAGTCACCTTGAGAATTTGTTGCAAACATTTCATTCCTATTTTGCCCATTCACTTTTAAAAACTTGAAATTTACAAAACTTGTAGAACTCATGTGCACAAAAGGGATCCAATTTTTTTGGAATGTGAAAATAAGATGGATATTGATGTTGAACCCCACAAAGAGGGTGACAATGGAATATATAATTATTTTGGTGAAGATAACATTGGATAGCCTTACAAATTAGTAAGCCAAGTTGAATTAGAAAACTTGTGTGAACTACAAATTTTGTTTGGACTTTCTTACATCTTGGCATTATTGGAATCTTTGCATGCTCTCATTAAATTTGCAAAAATGAAAGCTGTTTTTGTATGCAACCTAATGGTAGTTATTAAAATATGTCTTGAGAATATATTGTGATTAGACTTCAAACTTCATATCAAACAAATTTTAGGCCTTCAAATCATTATTGGAGTTGAAACATGAGAATATCCAAATATGGTGGATACCCAACTTGAATTTTGGAATTCAACATTTGTCTTTTCAAGTAAAGGCCATCATATTTGGGTAGTGTGTCAACATTTGAAGATTGGTGACAGAAAATGTTTTTGTTGTTGAATCATGGGCGAAAAACCAATGCAAAAATAATTTCCTAAAAATTTTCCATTTTGTCTTTTGATTCTAATTTTTTTAAAGATCTTTGATTTTGTTTTTCCACATTCATGTAAGAGCATGATTTGTGTGTAATTTGATAGGGGTTGGAAAAAATTTGATTCAAGAATTGGAAATTAGGTTTCCAACCCATGGTGTCATGGATGTTCTTGGGATTGTATAACCATCATATTTTTTATAGTTAGATAGTGATGTGTCTTTTCCAAACACCTTGAAATTCTTAAAATAGTTTTTCATTATAACAAAACCCACAAGGTGGATTTGAAAAATGTTATGGTACAAGAGTTCTTAAATGCTAGTGATCTTGATTATTAGCAAAGCATGTTCAAGTTCACAATAAAATTGAATGCAACAACATGAATGACATTCCCATTCAACACTGATGTGTAAATCAGAATATGACACCTTGTGACAACATTTTAAATATTATTTTTTGGTTTCCTTGAGTATATGAATTGGCCATGGTACATATAATAGGTTATGTGGAAGATGAAAAATGTTTATCAACTTTAGCTTTTATGAAGTTAAAGTTACAAAATCGGCCCACTATCCACTTGCCAATTGTTGTGCACATGTTTGTACAATAGTTTTATAGTTTGCAGAATTCCTTGTGTGTGTGTGTGGAATATATTGAATAGTGAGAGCAACATGTCATTAATCTTGCTATGATGGTTAGCCTACAATGTGCTTTGTGGAGCTCGCCATGGTTTCTACAAAGGTAGGATTTTTTTAAGCTTGTGTGTTTTTGTCTATTGAATTCAATGATTTTTTACAAGCCTAATACAATTATCTCCATGATATTGGCATGTTATGCTTGCTCCCCACAATTCAGTTGCAATGGTTTCTCTTTGCATAAATTTTTAAAGTTATAATTGTATGCTAACTTAGTTGATTTTGTAGGTCATTTGTGCTAAAATGGTGGATGTTAAAGGGTGAATTCTTTTGCAAGTGCTTGTGTTTGCTAGTGTTGTTGCAAACTTCATATTTTTTTGTGTTTCCTTGTTAAGGTAGTTTGCACTTTGTGATGATATGAATTTCAAAGTGATCAATTTTCTAAGTCACTTTTATTTTCATAAATTTCAAAGTAACTTCTTTGAGTGCATTCAAATCATTGTTCATCACTTGAAAATTTTACAATTTGCCCCAAGTAGTTGCTAAATTCCAACAAGAATATTTCACACCTCACCACAAAAACTCCAAATGCTATTGAGAAATAACCCAAAAGCTCTAAGTTCATTTCAATGATAGCTACTACTTTGTTTTCACTTAGGATGTCACTTAGATTTTCATTTAACATCGGGTGCCACCTAGGATGCCACTTAGATTAGTGTTTTTTTTTAACACTAACTTGACATCAAGTGTGAATGCACCATAAGATCGCTCCCCTCCTTGTTTACAAGATTGGGGGATGGATATTCATAGATAAGAAGGTGCCTCCAAATACACTTAGGAAATCTCTCACAAGTTCTTCTTTTACAGATGAAGAAAAGTGTTTGTTTGTACTCAGAGAAGAGAAGAGGAAGGGCTACTAATGTTACAAAATCTTCTTCTTTGCAAGCACTCAAACACTGCCACGTGGGTTGATGCAAAACCACTCTGCAGTTGCTGCAAATCTCCTCTCCATCTCTTGTGTCTGTCTGTCTGTGGTCTGCTCTCTCTCTCTCTCTCTCTCTCTCTTCTACTACTTTCTGTGTGTGGGTTTGGACATTTGGACCTTTTTGTTTGTTTTTGTTGTTACTTGTGATTACTGTTGTTGTTGCAGTTTGTTTTGTTGTTTCTCTCAAACAACCATAGAGAAAGTGGAGAAGGAGAACTTGCTTGGAGTTTTAATCCAAATCCTCCTGAAGATCTTCTTCACATCCCTATTCAGCATCCCCACCCACCATTCATTCCACAAGACTATATATTATAGTCTCTCCTCATCCTCTTTGACTCCCCCCTTTTTTTTTCTCTTGGGACCTCTGTGTTTTTTGCAATCCACAATCCATTTCCATTTGCATCATCATCCCCCATCCCCCATCCCCCCCTTTCCCTATTCATGTGTTTTCTTTTCAATTGCATTTCTCCACCCGACTTTGTGTTGGAGCTCTTTTGGGTTGTGTTGTTGTTGCTTGACTTCTTGCTACTTGCCCCCAATTGTTCTGTCTCAGTCTCTCTGACAGTCTCTCAGAGAGCTTCTCTCTCTGTCTGTCTGTCTGTCTGTCTCTCTCCATCTTTCTCTCATTGCTTCTGATGTGAGTTTTGTGGAGTTGCGTACATAAAAGTTCTGGCCACCATTTTGGTTTGTTGAGCTTTTCTTCTTCTTCTTCTTCTTCATCATGCATTTGCAGCATTTGTGTTTGGTGGGGTTGGTTTTTTGTTGTTTGCTTTGATTGGATCGGTGGGGTATGGGGCCACAGTAGCGATTCATTCTGTTGCAGATTGGCATTTTGCCTCCTGCAACTCATTTCATGGCAGATTGCGGTGGTATTTCTGTGCTTGAATCTTTTGTTTTGTGTAGTATTTTTGTGTTCAGCGATTTGAGGTGCAATTGGGTTTCCTGCAAAGGGACGATTCAATTGCTGCTGCTGCTGCCACCCAATCAACGCCTTGGTTCTGTGTGACGTTCTCACATGATTCTTGCTCACAATTTTTGCCTCAAGATCCATACCCAAAGACCCAGATCATCACACTCTTTTTGGGTGTCGCTGGATTTCGGAATTCTGGGCATCATGGGAATGTGACCCAATTCTCTCCCTTCAATTTGCCATTCTCTGGCTTGGGTTCTCAGGAGCTTGGAATGTCACAAGCTATGGCTGCTGCTGGGGCCATGCATCATCGTCAGCTGTGGTGGTGGTGGTGGTGGTAAGGGAAATTCTTGTTCTCAAACCAGAGACAAAAAAAGAAGTGTAGAGAAAACACTCAATTGGGGATTGAGAGAACAAACAAACACTGCAAGACAGAATTTATTCAGAGATAGATGTATGGAGGTGATAATTCTTCTGGAGGGCATTACACAAACAGGCTGCACAAACATCCCCGCCTCTCCAGGTACATTTTAAACTACTCTCCCACAACACTCCCTTTTTCTTTGGCATAAAAGATGATGATGGCCTTGTGTTCTGCAAAGCCCACCTTCTAGCTGCAATGTGGGCATGGGAAAATCATACAACAGAAAAACAAAATACAGATGTTGGGTGCTAACTAACCTCACTAGCACTAGCAATGCATTTACAACTCTCCTCATGATCACCAAATTCTTCTATGCAGTGCCCTTGAATCCCGAAACTACCTGAAAAAGGTTTGCTCTGATTCGGATGTGGAATTCAGTTCTGGTTCAAAATTGGATTGGGTATTATCTATGTGTCGTCACATTGTGTTCCTGCCCTATGAATGTGTCAGCTGAATGTATTTTCGTTATCTTAGAAACTATGGTTTTGGCAGTGACATGTGAAGGTCCACTTTCTCAAAGCCTTTCAAAATAGTGACAGTGCTTCAACTCAGAAAAGTTGAGTACATTTGAAAGTAGGCTCATTGATGGTGTTTTTAAACATGTGTAGAAAATTAACATGAACTGTTTTGCACAGGATGCAGGGACTGCCGGAGAAAATAAATGGGCAGGCAGCCATACTGCAAAGGGGGAAGCAACCTCGACCGCTGGAGGATGGGAACTGGGTTTGTGATGACCCTTCATGCAGCAATGTCAACTATCCCCGCAGAACTGAGGTTGTCCCATGTTGCATTCAATCAGTTATCCTCATCTCCTCAAGAAAGGAAGTTCATGTGTTTTTTGCTTGAATGGCACTCAGGACAATTTGGATGGCAAACAGATCAGTTTATGCTGCTGATACACAGTGATGATATTTCAGACTATTTGTTCTGTGATTCCCAAAGTGCAGCAATATGCAGAGTTTACAGGAATCAGCTCATGGGTTTTTGCAATAAAAGAGTTCAGTTCTGGTTAGAAGGTCAGAGAGAGAATTTTTCATACACAAGTTTTCAAAACCATGGAAAGGACACTAATATTACCACCACCTGTATGTTGTTGTATGTACAATTTTAGTGCAACAAGTGTGGGAAGCATAGAGGCCCGCTGGGGGATGCAGTGGTGAAGGCCTACATAGAGACAATCAAAATTGCTCGAGAACTGAACCCTGCACCACAAGGGCTATTCAATGCACACCTGGTAAGAAGTCATCCTCTTGCCTCTGATCAGCACTCCCAGATCTATCACCTTCACATGACTGTTGTTGTAGAGCTTCCTGACATGAATGCTGTTCACATTAGTGCCAGACAAAAGATTTCAAGTTGGTAACAAATGACAGTGCAGATATCAGGGGCTGCTGATTGTGGGAGCACGTTTGTTAGAGGTATGCTTCCTCATTTAAGCAGCACTGATGTCCCGGCTCAGCAAGGTGGAATCTCAATATCCTCAGGAGGAGGAGGAGGCTCCAGCCATATCAGTAGTGTAGGTGAGATAGAGCCTTGGATGAATACTGATTTTGAGGGACCGCTTTTTCCCTCATTTGCATCTCATTATGTGACTGGAGATGGAGGCATGTCTGGCTGGAGATCCACTCTTAGGTATGTTCCCAAGCCATAAGCTTCTGCCAAACCTGTTAAGGCAAGGCCCTCTCTGCAAGCATCTAGAACCCATGTCTGTTTATCAATCCTTTCCAGTTTTACATGTCTAGGCTTGCACGAAATCCATAGCTGTGCTTAGGTGGGGTGCAACTTTGGGATCATACATCAAGTGATGTTTGTCTGAAACCTTTCTAGATGGAAATCTGAACTCTTCAAGTATGTGAAGGAAAGTCCCTCTAGAGCAATCATGTGACACTCCTAAATTGCTCCATCCAAACAGTGAATGTGGTCTCTTGCCCCAAAGGATGCATCAAGCAAAGTTTTGCATGTATGGGTATTGTTTCAGAAGAAGTGGCGTTTTCCTGCATTGTCTCCAAGCTATTGGACAGGCCCTTTTGAGAACTACAATCATTGGAAATTTGAGGGTTTGTGCAGTGCTGCAACTGAAGGTAAGCGCTTGGCAGAGCAATTGGTTGCTTCATTTGCAGCATCAACAGATCCAGTAGCGGATGCTGGTGAATGCCTGGCCTCTGCTGCACTCTGGCTACAGACAATGAAATCCAGAATGCAAACTGGTGATTCAGTAGGTCTAGCAACATCATCAATTTCAGGTCTGGGCAGCGGCTCCAGTGGCAGAGGCTCACTGGGAAGCCTCCGAACTCCTCTAAATGGAGTCAATATGCTCTCACAACCTCACGTAGGTGTTGCTACCAATGTTGGGATGACCTCTGGCTCAGGTGGCCTGGGCAGTCTGGCAATAAATTCTGGACCTGGAATTTCTCGTAGTAACCTGCTGGGAAGCTCTGTAGGAGGACATGGCAACACCCCTGGTGCCATGGGGAGCTTGTTGGGTTCACATGGGAAAATGGGTTGCCCAGGAGTATGCTTTGAGGATTTCAAAGACAGACCCAGTGATTTCTTGCGGGTATGTGTGCCTTGTTTCTTGTGCATGCTATTAAGAGGGCTTGAAGACCAAACCCATTTCCATTTTGCTTCAATGAAAAAGTCTAATTGCTGCGCTAGGCTCCTAAAGCATGATTTTGTGTACAAAACTGCCAGGAATTTGGAGACCCAGCAGCAGTGACTGCAACAGCCACGGGAGGTGGCCAGAGGCCTGAACCAGGAGTGAATGGCAATTGGGAATGTGAAGATTGCAAAAATGTCAACTTTCCACGACGGTGAGCTGTGTTCATTGACCCCCCAAACCTTTTCCCCAATGTGGAGAGGACCAAGGAGGCTACTTGTTTGGGATTTTGGCTATAATTTTATCTTGCTTCCACATATTTTTGTGTCGTTTGGAAGCATGTGGAACCTCAATAATGTGTGGCCTGAGTGTTGTGAGGTAAATTGTGGGCTGCTGGTGGAACAGCACAAACTGCTTCCAGTGCCATAAACGGCGGGGTTTGAAAGGAGATGACATTGTCCGCAACTATGTACGGAGTTTGATTGAAGACCCTGGCAGCATACACAATTGAGATCCAGTTCTTCTATAGTCCTCTTCTTCAATTGTGTACCCAAAATCAGTTGAGCATTCTTGCCATCCTCTGGGGTGGGCTAGGATCTCAGAAATGCTTTACAAAGTTCAAAACTGGAAGACTACCTTTACAGAGGTCTGACAGAATGAGGGTGCACATGACCAACACAGCTCCATTGGCGCCTAAATTACACTTGATGATAAAATCCCAAGCTGCTATCTTGCTGGACCTCATTGAAGTGAAAACTAATTCTTGTAATGAATACTAGTTTTCTGGTATTGATTCTTATGTTAAATCCCAAGAGAATCAGGTGAAGAGTCATCATGATACTGTGTTGCAGAGCAGTTGGTTTCTTAGGTGTGTCAAGTTCAAGTGGTTGGGAATTCATTCAGGGTTAGTAAAAGAGTTTTTTCAGAGTGATGATGACTCTCTCAAGTCGAATTTCAGTTTGTTAGTTTGAAGTGCACACGTATACTTGATGTTCAAGGGAGTTTTTTGACAGTCTCCCTTACTTATTGAGTGAAATGCTAAAGAAGAAGAGAGAAGGAAACTTGGGAGAAAGGGGTGATCATCTTTGCAACTGTTGTGGCGGATTTGAAGCACTGTGTGCATATGGATTCTCTGTTTTCAATTCTTTGGTCATACCAATTTTGAAAGATGAGTTTTTGTCTGTCAACAACCGCAAGTAGTGTGCCTTCAAACATTAAACATGAGCAGTGGTTACAAATTGCAACATAACAGCACTCTCAAAACTGAATTATTTTCCAAATGCAGTCTCCACATGATCATGTGAGTTTATGTTATGATTACCGATTGATTGATTGATTAATTATTTATTGTAGTTTCAACATTCTTCACATCTTTTTTGGCTTTCCAAAATTAAAAGAACTGAAATATTTTTTAGCAATTTTGCCATTTGTTTCTCATACCCCAAACTGCAATTTAAGGATTATAGTAATTCTTTACTGCAGTAAATGATTTTTCTCCAATCATCATCATCATCATCTTGTGGATGATTGCCAGTGTGGCTAAACTGAAAAATAAAAAACCCTAATTGTGATTGGCGAATGAAAGTTGATCACAGTTTTTTATTCCCACGTAATCCTTTTGGATTCTTTTAGAGAGCACTGGAACACGGGCAGCAGTTTTACAAGTGCGCACACTGAAATTCACTCTACTTAAAACTTGAACTTCATCCAAATTGTAGTCCAACAATTGTATTTATTCTCCTTATGGATTGTCATTTAAAGGGGCAGAGACAATTCGTGACAAGCTGCTTGTTTCAGAATGTTAGTGAGACCCACTGACATTCAGGAAAGAAGGTCTGGAACTGGAGATGGATGAGAAGCATGGATCTGATCTGGTATTTTAGAGATGAGAGAGGCAAGGACTCAGAAATAGATAATCGACTAGTACTCTGCTTTGATCAAGCTCTACTGATATAATCCTGAGCTTCCTTTGGATGCAAAAATAGGGGAGCTAAGAATGCTCTGACTGGCTTTGGCAGATTCAGCAGCAGCTGATAGAGGATGCTCTGGGTCTGTAATCCAGTAGTAGGATAATTATAGTTGTAGAGAAAATTGTTATTGATGATACCAACCCAAAGAAACATACATGAAACAGAGAGTGAAGGCCTTCTTTAAGACCCCCCCACCCTCTTGTACTGTTTGAGGAAACTCTGTGCTGAATAACAAAATACTACATTACTACTACACATAGAGAGGGCTATGACTCTGAGCAAAAGCTTCCAAAGCAGCTTGGAAGAAGAAGCTATTTCATCTGCTGCAGCTGCAGTAACTAATAAATACCATCTGTCTCTCATAAGAGATTGAGTTCTTCAAACCACACTAGAAGTTGGAAGCATGACCAAACCCTACCTCTCCTGCTGTCCATTTCTAATTGCAAAACAACTCTTGGATATGTGATTTGTATATGTTTGTGCACTAGGCATGGTTGCAAAAGTTCACAAAACACAACAAGCAAGCAAGCAAGCTTGCTTGCTTGCTTGCTGTGATGTTTTCTGAAGCTCAGATAATAGATCATTTTTACTAATTCAGTCTAATTCATGAGCAGCTCTCAGCGAACAAGATTCTTTAATAGCTATTTCTACATCCTTGAATGGCAAGTGTGAAATGGAAAGTCTGTAGGGTTTGAGATCAGTAGTAGACCTGCTTGATGTAGTTGGGGTTGGTGATGGGCTGGTTGGAGTACTCATCTATGTAGCTGTAGTTTGCAGGGTAAGATTGGCTTGGTCTGTAGTTGCTGAAGTACAATGGCATTGGCTGATAATCTCCTGCTCCTCGCATCAGATCTCTTGGGTCTACTGCATGAGATTCATAGTACTGTGGACCTCCATAACCTCCTCCTCCTCCTGCTCCTCCTGCTGTCCATGGATCAACTGCCTGAAACTGTCTGGGATCGGCTGGCATGTACCCATTTTGTTGTGGTCCTTGCAGCAGCGGCTTGTTGGGTCCTTGAAAATCCCTGTCACCACTGACATTGCTGCCCTTTTTGTTACTGCCTTTTTTGGTCTCACCTGAATCATGTTCCATATTGTTGTCATTGTTGATCTTGCTCTTCTGATCACCCATCTTTTCACTCTTCTCGTATGATGACTTCTCGTCCTTCTCACCCTTCTCACCTTTCCCCTTGATGTCGCCCAGCTGCTTGCCACCCTTGATGTCGCCCAGCTGCTTGCCACCCTTGATGTCGCCCAGCTGCTTGCCACCCTTGTGATCACCCTGCAGCTTGCCATCACCCAGCCCGCCAGAATCAGCTTCCTTGAAGGCCACTTGTTTTTTGTTGGGGTTTGAATCTGTTGTTGGCCAGTAGGAGGCTTTCCTGTTCACATGTTTCTTGAGCTTCTTCAACACTGCTGCTGCATCTGCATAACCTGTAACTGTGACTTTGCTCTTGCTTTTGTCAGTGGTCACAGATACCACCCCTGCATCATATTGCAGTGAAGCAACACACATTGCACAAGATTATTATGTCAGCAATTCATTGCTGTGTCTTTCTCAACATTTTTCTAAGAATCGGTGTCTGTCTGTCACGGAATTTCCCACTCTTAAAGATTAGCTGGAGTGCCCTATTTCAAGACAGCAAGTTCATCCACAGAGCAGCAGCAGAAGGATCCTCCATCTCCTCTAGTTTCATGTGCTCTTATTCAGACACTACAGAGCTCTTGAAGAAAAAATTCGAAAATCCAGATGTAAGAAACAGCTTCACAAAATCAGTAGTATCCTGGAGTGATGGATCCTTGGAAGTGATGTTGTGAAATGCACATACCTTTGACTTCACCAGCTTCTTCTTTGGCTTTCTCCTCACATTTTTCGCAGCACATTTTCACTTTGAACTCAGTTTTCTGCAAACAAACAACTTCCAAAATGAATGTGTGACAAAAACATTATCTCTAGATCCAGCAAGAAGACTCGAAGTGCAAGTTGAGCTGCACACTATATTCCAAACCTTACTCCAGTGTCTCAGAATAGTAGCTGGCCGGGATAGTAGCAAACATTACCTCAGGCAAAAGAAAAAATAAAATTGCACGGGAGTTCAGAGACATGAAAATAGCAGCAGCAGCAGCAATAAGAAGCTGGTGCCAGAAAAAACGCTGCTTACTGGAACCGACGGTGCCTTAGGCTTCGACGCAGGAGTCGACAACTCTTTGTCGTTTTTGTTGTTGTTGTTGTTGTTGTTGTTTTTGCTGCTGTTGTTGTCGTTGTTGTTGTTTCCTCCTTTGCCGCTGCTCTCGGTAATCCATTTTGGATCCTTGTTCTTGTGACTCATCATCTGCAAAAAAAATTCCACAAATGTTCCAAATCTTTCTTCAGCAAATGTTTCAAATCCATTTCACATCCTTCTTCAACAAATATAATTTCCTTGCAACAAAATTCCTCCTCTAAAGAAGAGGAATATTACGAAGAATTGCGTGATATCATCATCATCGACATCACAGCTGCCATTGATGATCGGAGCATTGCTCTAATCCTTCTTCTTCACTGCAGGATTTGTTTTCTCTAATCCTTCTGCAGCAGCTTCACAATCAAAGCTTCGCCACAAGCAAGAAAAAGACCAGCAAATAAAAATGTAGGCAGAGGATCTTTACAACGTCTTCAAGAACGCATCATCATCACATCACCAGGAAGAAGGAAGCCCGCTGATCGGAATGATCATTGAAAGGAAATGAAAGAAAGTACGCCTTCTGCACTAATCTGTCGAATGACATGGGCTTCGACACTATAATCAAAGAAAATTTTACAAGGAAAAACAACAAAGATTACTACTAGGAACGTCCCACATCGATGCAGCAGGACGCCGATATATATCATGGACTAGGCGGCCACTATCTGCAATCAAGCCTCAGATCAACAACAACAAACAACAACAACAACCAGAATAAAATATCTACTAAACAAGAGAAAAAAACAAACAAGCGCCGACGACGACCTCAAGAATACTATTGCCATCTCCCTCTCCACTATATATCATCACACCTGCTTGAAAGTGATTCAGAACCAGCAGGGCCAGCAGAACCAGAATCTGATAATAAGGAGTCTAAAAAGAAGGAAAAAGGAGAAAAGATGAGTACCTCATCGATGGACGCCATCTCCACGGAATGCGGGGTTGTTTCCGCGAGCTCCAAATTTTTTTTTTGGCAGAAGATTAATCCGAACGAAATGCAACAAAACTGCGTCTCTGAGCGAGCGAGCGAGGTCGGTCTTCCTCCTCGGACAAAGTAATTTGTTTCCTGAGATCTAGAAGTAAAATTTGTGCAACAAGGGAGGAAGAAGCCGCAGCAGCAGCGAGAGCAAAACCTGTGAGGGAATGGCGAAGAAGCTGCTTGGCTTTATAACCTCTGCTGCTGCTTCTGCTCCTGCAGGCACTGCAACAAACAACTGTTTGTGCGAAAGAGCCGGAAGACTTCGTACGTGAGAGAGACGTACTTAGCTTAATCACGTTCCCAATTGATCTGTTAATCAAGTTCTCATTTGGGTTAATCAAGTTGGCATCTGGTTAATCGCGTTCCCATCTTGTCATTCATGTTTGTATTTGGTTGGTTAATCATGTTCCCATTTAGGTTAATCAAGTTTGCATTTCATTAATCAAGTTTGTGGTTTGGGTTAATCATGTTCTCATTTAGTAAATCCAGTTTGCATTTGGTAAAATCACGTTCCCATTTTGTCAATCGTGTTCACATTCGGTCCATTAATCACATTCCCATTTGACTTAATCAAAGTTTGTGTTTGGGTTAATCACATTCCCACTTGGGTTAAATCAAGTTCATGTTTGGGTTAATAGTGTCCACCACGTTCACAAACTTTCGTTTAATCACGTTTGCATTTTGCATAATCACGTTCTCATCTGGTTCTGGTTGGCGTTCTTTTCATGTTCCCTCTGCTTTTGTTTCGCGTTCCCCTGCTTTTAGGGTTTGATCTACTTTGCAGAACATGCATTACAAAACGATTTAAGAAAAAAATTTGCAACTTTAAAACAAATTTTTAAATGTTTTATTGGCAACTGAAAAACAAATTGCCCACACCTACTACACACTTGGTACCTTTCTTGGGTTTCAATAAGGTAAAAAGTGTAGGGTCCAAAACCATCATTAGACCCTACACTTTGCCCTATTATAGCTTCCCATAACGCCCCTCCCATAACCATTCAAATATGCTTATGAACAAAAAAAAAACAAAAAAAACAAAAAATAAAAACAAAAAAAAAACAAAAAAAATAAAAAATAAAAATGCTTATGAATGTCGGATTGATTTGCAATAGCTCTCACGTAATTTTAACGTGGATTAAGAGCACATTCCAAACCCTTTTCAAATACTTTGATTGAAATCAAACCCCTTCCATGGCTTGTTTTGGGCACATGTGGTGGCCTTGGTTTTGGGATCTTTTGTTTGGTTATATTCGAGGTCGTCTTTTGACAATTTGAGCTCCTACACCCACCGTTCACAAGGGAGCTTAGTAATAGTACAAGGTTTTTTTCTTAACATGATTCTTTACAAATTCATAACTAATGGTCAAGAAGGTGAAGGTACCCAAGTTTACTCTAAACCCTAAACCCTAAACCTTGGTCAACAAGTGGTGATGCACTTTGGTGTGACACTAGGGCTTAGCCTCACTTTGGTGTCACACTATGGCCTAGCCATTTACATTGAAAAGTATCTTTAGGCAAAAGAAGAATTATGAAAATTCAAATATTTCACCATGCAAAAATTATATTTAAAAAATATATATAATCTTTAAAAAAAACCAAATCCTTCAAGATATCACAACTCTGTAACTAATTTCAAGTTTCAACACAAGCCAAAAATATCATATTTCAAAAATCTTCATATAAAAAAATAGACTTACTATACATAGGGGCCAAAATCCTTTAAGCTACTAGACTCTATAATGAATCTAAACACAACAATATCCTTCCCTTGGTAGGCAAGGCCAACCAACATTTCTAGCAGAACTGAAGGATCCACTTGGGCTTTACCAGCATGCTGGTTACCACCATGGTAACCACAATCGGCTGCTTCCAATTTAGTATGTTGAACATTTATCATCCTTATGGATGTCATTTGAAGGGGAGCATCATTATTATGTGGGATGGAAGAGTCGCTTGTTTATAAAAAAGTTTGACAAGTTTACATCAACTAGTGTGAACCCTGTGCATAATGCACAGGTGTGTTATTTCAACAATGTTTGGTTGATGTTTTTGGTTTTTTTAAAAAACTTTTCTTTTCAAACAACTGTCCGTGGCCACTGTCCGTCCGGAGTC
>Ga0116227_10003178_pt1 | contig 36730 bp, 41 predicted proteins | sample S1TSphgellanicum_FD_89693 | JGI IMG/M metagenome (GOLD analysis project Ga0116227, IMG submission 89693) | Host-associated microbial communities from peat moss isolated from Minnesota, USA - S1T2_Fb - Sphagnum magellanicum MG | ecosystem: Host-associated > Plants > Peat moss > Unclassified...
GGAGTACAACATTTACATTAAGTTCATCCCCATTATGTTTGGGGGTTGGGGTGTGAAAAAATTGCCTTTATACCCCCCCCCCGAAAGGGGGGGAAACCCGAAAAAAAAAAAAAAAAGGGGTTGGGGGGGGGGGGGGGGGTGGCACCACCAACAAAAACTAACTTTGGTTTGGTCAAAATTAAGACCCAAGTTAACTTCTGACCTAAGCTACCTTTTACCCTAGTTTTGACCCCCTCTTTATGGCGGTGCTAGAAGGTTCCTAGTTCCTACTAACTTTACCCTAGTAAGTGTTAGGCTAGAAGAGGTTTATTAAAACTCTCTTGATGAATAGAAGGAGAGAAGGGAAAGGAATATGGCATGGCATGCACACACCTCGTTTTGTTTGATTTTTTTCCTCTAAAGACTTTGTGTTTTTGTGTGATTTTTTTGGCAAGTGCCCCTATTTTGCCAAAGGAAAAAGGGGAGAGCTTGGTTAGTAGGATTAGAATTCCTACTATTGTGCAAATGAATTCTTGGGTAAAGTATTTTCTTCCTTGCTTGTTGATTTGTCACGTGTGTCATGGTGTTTTTGTTCAACTCTTGTAATTTGTCATTACAATGCAATGAGAAAAGCTCATATACGACAACACCCTACAGAAAACAAAGTATAGGAATTTTTTGTTTCAATATTGTTATAACTGGTGGACAAGCTTGGAAAATAATGACAAAGAAGCTTAGAATCAACGGGGCCACCACTTTACTTCCTAAAAGAGAAGAGAGAGAGAGAGAGAGAGAAGGGTTGTCACATGACCCTTTTAACCTTTTGGAAAATATTACATGGTCTGAGGGGTCTTTAATGTCCGAAGTACAGAAAGTACTGTCACATGTTTTTTTCCTCCATGCATGCCCTTTGCCCATATTTAAAATCTAAGGGCCAAAAAATTATTATTGAAAAAGAAGAAGAAGAAAAAACCCCATGTTTATAACTTGCTTAGAAGGCAAGGAATTTATCGTATAACATAACATGCCATGTGAAGTATATAGCATGCTACCTCTCACATAAGATGGGGGAGGGATGTGTCCGGGTATCACCCAATTTTTTTAAAGGAAATTATTAAAATGGGCCAAGGGCCGATATGGTTTTTTGAAAAAAAGAGGAAAAGTGGCAATACTTTTGTAGTGTCTGTTGGCATTAAAGATCCTTTGGGGCCTATTGGACATGTTCCGTTTCAAAAGCTAAGCTTTGAAAACTCCCGTGACTATAGCTTATACATATGATACCCGACCATGATGATCATGGGTGTGATATAACATAAGCATAAGTATATATCTATATATATATGTATGTATATATAATAATTGTGCGACACTTGTGGGTATAGCCTAATATGCACACACTTGTCATGTGTGACCACTTTTTTTTTTTAAATTAAAAAAAGAAATCGGTAACTAATGGATAATAGCAGAGTACTATGTAATGTACGGGATGGATGGAAGTAAGTAAGTAAGTAAGTATGGGGGGAGTGCACGACCCAATTATCCATCTATGCCTTATCAGCTTTTGACTGGAGTTTCATGACTCATGTTAGAAAGTTTCCCTTTACTTAACCGGGGTTTGCATTCTCAGTGGCTGACTTGAGGTATCTATCGGAATTGCCCACAAAGTTGACCTCGAATAATATGGGTCATCATTTACAAACTTATGCAGGTGGGTCAAGTTTAGAAGTGGAAATTTATTTTTTTAAAAAATGCTCGGCTACTACCAGAGGTTTTGGAACATATGATGTGTGAATTTGGGCACACATTTGGTGTGTGCTTAATTATTTGTTTTACCAACGCCCCCCCCCCCACCCCCCTTTTTCGTTCTATGTGTCATCTTCTCTAGAGAAGTCTAGAGTTAGGACTTGAGTTTCTACAGACTTTTTTTTTACTTCACTACCAAAATAGACTTTTCCTTATGGACCTCGTTTTGCTTATCATGTTGTGTGTCGGGTGCAAGTTTTTTTACTTATGGACCTCGTTTTGCTTGTCATGTGTGTCGGGTGCAAGTTTTTTTTCTTGGGGCCACACCTCCACAAGGACTTACTTATTCCAACAATTTTTTTTTTTTTTAGGTTCAACCAAACACCCCTAGTTGCTGTTGGTGTTAGTCATCGTGTGGTGTGACCTACCATCACCAGCACCACCGCTTTCTTAACTTTGCTAAAATAGGTGGTCCGTCACCTAAGTGAAAAATTCACTAGAAATCCCCATACTCTCCGTGTTTTGTGACTACCCTACCCAAAAATGTTCGATTATCCCCCGTCATACCCATCCCCTCAGATTGGAGGGTAGCCAGCTGCCCATTCCCCATGCCCTGTTGGCAGTTGTGTGGTCGTGTCCAATTGAGCCAAGAAATAAACTTCCCGATTACCCGAATTACATGGCCAAGTAGAGTTGAGAGAAAAAATTGTCATTCAGTGGTCCAACCTTGCCCGTCCCTACCCCACTCTTTTTTTTTTCCCAGACCCATTTGTTTGCCTTTCCGATCCATCCCCCATCCCCACATGTCCCCCTCCGGCTCGCATATCACTATTGTTCTTCAAGTTTTTTTTTTTTTTTTTTTTGGTGGGGGAACTCGGGAGGGGGCCATGAGTTTGTTTGCCAATAAGTTACTACCAATGACTTTCATGGTTATTTTGGAAACAAGCCCTTTAAAGAAAAAAAATTGTGGGAAAATACGAGATAATTTGATGAACTAGCCTATAGGGGACCCTTAAAAAAAAAGTGAAAAATGGTTATAGGGGGGTTCGGGTGATCTGAAGGATGTATGTTCGGGTGGTGGTGGTGGGGTGGCGGGATCCGAAACAAAACATACTTTCCTATTTGAGTCCTAGTGATTTGGAGATTTGTTGTGCGTATTATAGACAAGAAACTATGTATTGGAATCTGCATGGGCCAAAAAAATTCCCCCCTTTTGTTGGGTCTCATACCTAGGCTTTACTACTCATTTTCAAATGCAACCCTAGAATGTTATCATTTGTGTAAAATAAATTAAAAAAACCACAGATTTTTTTAAATTAAAAAATTAAAGATTTCTAAATATATAATTATTTTTTTAAAAATCAATAATTTTTAATAAATTAATTATCCCACTCAAGGGTTTTAAAAGCCACCCAAAAAAAAAAACTAGGCATACCACACTAGCAGCCAGCTTACTCCTAAGGCGACCTACCAGCCAAAAAAAGGGAGCCGGGGGGTGGGGGGGGTGTTTTTGGCCGGGTCCCAAGTTACCAGTGTCAAAAAGCTTTGGGTAAAACAAGGGAAAACCAAAATTTATTATTAAAAAAATTAAAAAAAAAAAAAACCCACCCACCCTGCTGCATTCATTCGTTCACGTATTCATCCGTAGCTTTATTCATCCATCGGCTCATTTCATTTATCGATATGTCGTTGGAAAATTCAACGCCGATGAAGCGATGGATGAACATCGTCGACTGAATGCTGAGTTTTCATCCTTATATTTCGTTCATCCGTGAAATTCAACGTCGATTCATCGACGTTTTCATCCAGCCAACACAGGGATGCGGCGCACGTTCCCCTGGGATGGAATATTCCGTGGAACGTGGGGAGCGTTGAGGGAGGGAGTGAGAGAGAGAGCGTTATAAAGAAAGCGCGCGCACACGCCAGTCTCGTTCTCGTTTTTGTTCCTTTGTCGCTTTTCTTCTTCTTCCTCTTCTCCATCTCTCGTCGTCGTCGTCTTCATCATTTGCAACTCCTCCTCCTCTTTGCGTGCTCATCATCCCTGTCTTTTTGTTGAGCGAGAATCACGCATTTTCAACTATCTTGGCTCTGATTTGGTTTGGTTTGGTTTGGTTTGGTTTTCTTCCTCCTCAATCAGCGGCGAATTTCGTTGTTGCGGGGGACGGTTGTCGGTTTTGGCGTACACACACGCAGACGCAGTCTCTACATGCTGCTGCCTGTTTGTGATCTTTGAATGAGAATCGTGTACTAGTAGTCTGTGGGTGGGGAGCATAGACAAACTGTCTTGGGAAATCTGTCTTCTACAAACAGACCGTGATGATGAGTTGTTGGGCTTTTTAAGGGAGGAAAATCAACGGATTTGGGTTGTGGGATCTGTTGGAAGATCTGTGACGAGGAGGAAGAGGCGAAGTGAATCGTGGGTGTGGGTGGTGGTGGTTTTGTGAGTAGAGTGATGGATTCGAGGACGACGACGTAACACACTTCTTAAGTCTCTTTGGTGGAGAAGCTTCTTCAGATTCTGGCATTTACTAGTGGGTGGTGGTTGTAACGTTTGTGGGGAAACAAACCGAAGACGGCTCTCAGAGACTCGGGAAGCAGCAAGCAAAATCCATGGCTGCTGGTGCGTTGCGCGCTCCCCTCCTCAGATTGGAAACTAGGAACAACTTCGTAGTAGCATCACCAAGACGACAAGGCGGCGGTGGTGAGGCAACAGGCAGCAGCGTCGTCTCTCCAGCCACCACAGCATGCTTTTCCACCACCACCCAAAACAAGGGTAGTAGAACCTCCTGCAGGACTCTGGTGGCCTCGCCGGCAGTCTATGGATCCCGCAGCCTGTTGCAGGGATCCACCAGGTACGTGGGACTTAGGAAAGAGGACGATGGAGTTGGATGCGACGCTTGTAAGAGGGAGCGGAGGAGGAGGAGGAGGAGCAGCGGCAGCCAGTTCTGGTGGCAGCACTTGGAAGGTCCTGCAAGAGCACCGCTTCTGCGTGTCGTGAAGGCGGGTCTTTCGGCAGTGCCAGAAGGGAATCTGGGTCTCTATGATCCAGCCTTCGACAAAGACGCTTGCGGTGTAGGCTTCGTCGCTGAGCTCTCGGCCAAGCCCAATCGCAAGACCGTAAGTCCCCTCTCTAATGCCTGTCTCTACGTCTCGTTCTGAAGCTTCAGATTTGGTTCAGATCTGCTGCACTACTCCTCTGAATGGCCTGCCGTAACCGGGACATGGCGAAGAAGATTACCCAATTCTTGTTCCGGCCAGGAATCGAAGAGTCGCGTATTCATTGCAATGGTTGCAAGATTTGGTTCTTCTTCTTGTGCATTTTTCTTCTAGTATACGAAATTGGGCGTCTCGCGGATGGAGGTGCGGGATTGTTTGTTGTTGAGGCCCCTAAGATTTGATCAGACAAGACTCTTTGTTCATGTGACTGACTGACTGACTGACTGACTGGATCCTCTCTCTCTTTCTCTCTTGTGGGGGCACAACAACAACAGGTAACAGACGCAATTGAGATGCTGGTGCGCATGGCACACAGAGGCGCATGTGGATGCGAAACGAACACTGGCGATGGAGCCGGAATCCTTGTTGCGCTTCCCCACGACTACTTCTCTGCGGTAAGCAAGGAAACAAAATCAATCACTCACCCACCCAACCCTTAATTCTTCTTCTTCTTCTTCTTCTTCTTCTTGTTGCGGTAGTGACATTTTCTTCACTGATTGATCCATTGACGCAAAACCGCAATAAGAAAATGCAACCTGACTGAATACGGTGATGGGTTTTGCTGCAAGAAGAAGAAGAAGAAGAAACATCTGTGAGGGACGAAGCTTTTGCTTGTCTTGTATGCTTGAATTGCTGCTGAATCTGCTGCTGTTGCCTTGCTTAATGATGGATCCTGCATCACAGGTTGCACAGGACGACATCGGGTGTGATCTTCCGGCAGCCGGCGAGTACGCGGTGGGGATGATCTTCCTGCCCACCTCGGAAACAAGACGCGAAGAGAGCAAGAACGTCTTCAACAAGGTACAGCGCAAAATACACTCTCGCTCTCATACATACATAAATACATACATACATACACAACTACATAGGTACGTACGTACACATAATACTTACCCAACCTATCTACATGTGTAAGCATGTACCTACATACTTCTACTTGATCAGATACGTATGTATGTACGTATTCAAATGTTGCCCCTGCCTTTCCTTCTTCAACCATTTGTATTATTGGTACCAATAATCTTCCCCTGGGAACTATGGACAAAATAGGGACAAAAAGGAATTACTATTGTTGTTGTTTTTTGTTTGGTTGTTTTGTTTGTTTGTTTGTTTGTTTTTAGAGACATGTTGTTGGGTTTTTCCATTGGGGGTGGAGGGGAGATATTGGTGTCCCATATGTGGGCCTGAGGAAGGAAGTTGTTATGTGGGTGAGGGTCAGGTGAGGCTTGTTATGTTTAAGGATGTTGATTTAAAACATTATCCATTGTGGTTAGTTGGAGGTTTGGTGGTGGCAGCCACAGTGGCTGTTGTTTTTGTTGTTGTGGGTAAGAGGAATATTTGTTTGATTATTTGTTACATATGTGTGTATATTTTTGTTGTGTGTGTTTTGTTATAGTTATGGGTGTTTGTGTGTGTGTTTTTGTGTATGTGTTTTTTCTTTCTTTCTTTCTTTCTTTCTTTTCCCCGGTCATGGGCGGGGGCATGGCATTTTTGTGTTGCTACAGGGGATCTCTCAAGTCTCTCTACTATTGAATCCTGACATACAACACAAACTATGCGCTGGGTCGCACTGTAAGTGGCTGCTGAATATGATGCTCCCACCATGCGCTGGCTTCAAGCTCTTTTAAGAAAAAAAACCCAACTCAAATTATTGTGTCATTGAGCTCTAGCAAGGTTTTGTTTTTTGGCTACATTGTTTTCCCCCAGAACATATGCACATATTTATATGTACTTCATTTGTTTCTCAATTTTGATATTCTATTGGGTGTGAAATTCAACCCAGTGCTTGTTCTTCTTTGTTGATTCTTTGGATGTAGGTGGCAGAGTCACTTGGTCATAGTATTTTGGGATGGCGTCGAGTGAAGACTGATAATTCAGACCTTGGACAATCAGCTTTACAAACTGAACCCATTGTTGAGCAAGTGTTTCTCACTCCAAACTCTCGATCATCTGCTGGGTTTGAGCAACAGGTACAACAAATTACTTACAATACATTACTTTGATCAACCAAGTCCAGAGATTTGCATTCAAACCTCAAAAGTTCAAAAACAAATCCTTTCTGACCTCCCATCCAACTGGAAAAAACACACAAAATTAACTTAGATGTTTACATTGTTCAAAACACAGCAAATGGTGTAGAGCAGCTACCATCAATTTTCTGGGTCAAACAAGGCAACAACAGCTAGATCCATTCAACTAATTTTGTGAAGTGGGTTTCATACCATAGTGTGAATTATGGTATGTTTAGCACGAAGAGAAAACTGGTGCTTATGTGAAGCTTTGTAATAGTGAAATTGTGGTATGTTTAGTATGAAGAGAAAAGTGGGCTTTGCTCACTTGTGAAATTTTGGGTGCTGTGTTTGGACAGATGTACATTTTGAGGAAGATCTCAATGGTGGCAATTCGGGCAGCTCTCAATTTGCAGCATGGTGCTTCCAAGGATTTCTACATCTGCTCTTTGTCATCAAGGTCAGACAGACACCTTGCCTTCCATAGGCCATCCATTCATCCATTCATCAGAGTTGATGAAACATGAATTTCTTTGTTTTTGGGGTTATTTCACAAGAGATCTCAGATTTTCAGCTGATGAAAATAAGAAACTGACCCAAACGAGGTGTCGGTGAATTTTAGGACCATTGTGTACAAGGGTCAGCTGAAACCAAACCAGTTAAGAAACTACTACTATGCGGACTTGGGTGACACACGCTTCACCAGTTATATGGGGTTGGTGCACTCACGGTTTTCCACAAACACTTTCCCCAGTTGGGATCGTGCTCAGCCAATGAGAGTCTTGGGCCACAATGGAGAGATCAATACTTTGCGTGGGAATGTGAACTGGTAAAAAGTCAAAAACTCCGCATCGATTTTTTTACAGCGTGGATTTGCATGCAATCAATCAATCAAAGTTAAATTCTTTGTTCTTTTTTTTTCCCTTCTGCAAGCAATTTATGTGCAGTAGGAGAGTGCTTTGTGTTTCAGAGAAACTATAAATTGTTGTGAAATTGATTCTGCTGCAATTGACATGACAACGAGTTGTTAATTTGTGGGAGGGACCAGGATGCGTGCACGTGAAGGTTTACTGAAATGCAAGACATTAGGTCTCTCCAAGGATGAGCTACACAAACTTCTCCCGATTGTTGATGCTGCCTCCTCAGATTCAGGTAAGCGAAATGGAACTGCCATTTCCATTTGTTAACTATTTTTGCCATATAACAATCACTTGCTTCTTCTTCTTCTTACCCATCTCAATTTTGTGAATTCTTTTTGTATTTGCTCTTAATCCAAACTTGAGGAATGCTGAGAGGAGGAGGAGAGGGTTGCAGCAAGTTGGGTGAATTGAGATTTTGCTCAGATCTGTGGTGATTGGGATCAGAGTTGATTGGGGGAAAAATGTGGGGTCAAAAAACCAGGTGCTTTTGATGGGGTGCTGGAGTTCCTAGTGCGCAGTGGGCGTAGCCTCCCAGAGGCAGTGATGATGATGATTCCTGAAGCTTGGCAAAATGATCCCAACATGGATCCTGAGCGGAAGGCACTTTATGAATACTTTTCATGCATCATTGAGCCTTGGGATGGACCGGCACTAATCTCATGTATGTCCATGTCTTGTGCATGCATCCCCCCAATATTGTTGTTGTTGACCTTGCTTGTGTGGGTTTTGCTTTTCTTTCCCTTTCTTCTAGTTTGGTCTTTATTGTTGGATGTGTATTCACTGAGCAATTGTGACCTGGTTATGGGTGTTGTTGTTTTCAACAATAGTTACGGATGGAAGGTTTTTGGGTGCAACACTTGACCGGAATGGTCTTCGGCCTGGGCGCTACTATGTAACGCATGATCAACGTGTGATCATGGCAAGTGAGGTGGGTGTGGTGGACATTGCACCAGAAAATGTGGCTCGCAAAGGGCGTCTCAATCCTGGCATGATGCTTCTGGTTGATTTTGATCACCATAAAGTTGTCGATGATAATGAGCTGAAACACCAGTATTCCAGAAGCCATCCTTATGGTGAGTGGATTCAACGTCAAAAGATTACTCTCAAGGATATTGTGGACTCAGTTACTGTGAAAGATCGGGTGCCTCCACAAATTATTGGCACAGTGAAGGTTTGTCTCATAGTTGCTACCAATTTATTAGCTCATCGTTTTGGAACCTTGGAATTTGAGTTTGCAAAATTGTTTGCCTTGGCTTTATTGAAGAAGCTAAAATTGTTATTATGTTACCTAATGGATTCAACAACCTCTTTTACCAAAGCCTATTGAAATGCATTTTACATCTTTTGGGTATATATCTATTGGGATGATTGACTTGATCTTCAAAGGTAGAATTTTTATGTGATTAAAAATCACTTGAATATATAGATATATACATCTATAGAAAGGATGGGTTGAATGATGCAGCCAACCAGCCAGCCCCGTTTTGTGTTTTGACATTTGCCTTTGGGTCTCTTTGGGTTACAAAGGTAGATAGCATGGATGATACCATGGAGAATATGGGAATCAAGGGCCTATTGGCACCCCTGAAAGCTTTTGGGTAATTTCACTTTCCCCTTATGAATAGTAAGGTACAAAAAATTACGGCAAAAAAATAGCTTGCTTGGTCTATACAAAATTTTGATGTAATTTTGCTTCATGGGTTTGTGTAATTAATTCCAGGGGTTAAAAGTCATATGGAATAAGTCAAGATTACAAATAATGCTTTTCGTGTTTTTCTTCAGAAAAGAAGCGCATATGTGAGGTTTTCTTAAACAATACATGTGTGTGTGTATGTTGGCGGCACCTGTTTTGCAGTTACACTGTGGAGAATTTGGAGATGCTGTTAGTGCCAATGGCAACGGATGGGGCAGAGGCATTGGGTTCCATGGGGAATGACACACCATTGGCTGTCATGTCACATAGATCTAAACTGTCATTTGATTACTTCAAGCAGATGTTTGCACAGGTGAGTGTTCTTTCCTCACCTGATCTTTGATCAAGCCTTTGCATACATATATATACATATATATTCTGGCAAATTTGGTTTTGGCTTCAATAGCAATAATGCATTAAAAAAATTTGATGAAAACTTGAAACTCCACTTTGGTTGAATACAATGTGAAGGGTGCTGCATTTTTTTAGTGTGGGTATGTTTGCTTATGGGCAATTTTTTTTGGAATCAGGTGACAAACCCACCTATTGACCCAATTCGAGAAGCAATTGTGACATCAACAGAGTGCATGGTGGGGCCTGAAGGTGACTTGACAGAGACGGTGGAACAGCAATGCAAACGCCTTTCACTAAAAGGCCCGATTTTATCATTGGAAGAGATGGAGGCCATCAAGAAGATGGAACATCGTGATTGGCGCACTAAAGTCATTGACATTACATTTCCCAAGTCAGACGGAGCTGATGGGCTTGAAATTGCTTTAGACCGCATCTGTGCAGAAGCACACCTTGCTGTTGTTGATGGGTATTCCATGGTTGTTCTCTCTGATCGAGGTCAGGATTCACGACCAATTTGTAGATAGATAAATAAGAGCTGCCCCCATTTGGTCTATGAACCTTGTTTTGCACAGCACTTTGTGGATTCATTGGCGAAGAAGTCTGTGTTTCCCTTCCTTGCCATCTCTGTTGTCTTTTTGGTGTTGTCTAACTATGAAGTCCCTCCCTTGTTGTTTCTTCTTCTTGTGTTCTAGATTGCACAAACCAAAATGGGTGGTGATGGTGAGAGAGAATGTGCTATCTGTGAGGGTTAGAACTTTCACTAACTGGAAAAAATTGGTGATGTGATTTGGTTGGATGGGATATGGCAGCTACATCTGCGGACCAGGTGCCAGTGAGTTCACTACTGGCAGTTGGCGCTGTGCATCATCATCTAGTATCATCGATGGAGCGCACACGCATTGGTCTTGTGGTTGAATCTGCGGAGCCTCGTGAGGTTCATCACTTTTGCACCTTGGTTGGCTTTGGAGCTGATGCCATCTGTCCCTACTTGGCCATTGAGGCAATATTCAGGTGCACACTTCTTGCAAGAACCCATTTGTTTGTTTCAGCTGGGTGTTTCCTTCTCCCCATCCATCTTTTGAGGTCATGTTGGTTGCATGAACGTAGTCAAGCCTTCCATGCTCAATTATGATGGATGGATTTTATGCAAATTACCTTTCACCTGCTTATGATGTGCAAGGTTGCATACCTCAGGAGTGCTACATTGTCGGTAGCAGTTAATTGCCCTTTTTTGAAGCTCCCTTTAACATAGTTTTTTTGCAAATTCAGGCTTCAAATTGATGGAAAGATTGTGCCAAAGCGAGATGGGAAGCTCCACTCCAGGGATGAGGTATTGAAGAAGTACTTTTATGCAAGCAATTCAGGTATGCTCAAAGTGCTTGCAAAAATGGGTATCTCCACATTGGCCTCGTACAAAGGAGCACAGATTTTTGAAGCTTTGGGACTTTCATCAGAAGTAGTAGACAGATGCTTCAAGGGAACTCGGAGTCGTGTGGAGGGAGCAACTTTTGCAATGCTGGCGCAGGATACGATACGTCTACATGATATGGCATTTCCATCGCGTCTTGCACCACTTGGAAGTGCCGATGCTAATGCACTTCCTAACCCAGGTGATTTCCACTGGCGGAAAGATGGTGAGGTTCATATGAATGATCCAGCTGCCATAGCCAAGCTCCAGGAAGCTGCTCGTACCAATAGTGTCCAGGCATACAAGGAGTATTCCAAGATGATTCACAGTCTGAACCAGAAGTGCAATCTTCGGGGTATGCTCAAGTTTAAAGATGTTCTGGAATCGCAGCGAGTTCCTTTGGAGGAAGTTGAACCAGCTTCCGAAATTGTGAAGCGTTTCTGCACAGGCGCAATGAGCTATGGGTCTATCTCATTGGAGAGCCACACCACCCTTGCCATTGCAATGAACCAGATTGGCGGCAAGTCCAACACAGGTTTGTGCTGCACAGCAAACATCCCGTTATTGTTCTGGATTTCTGCAATTTGGTTTTCTGCAAGGGGGTCCAAGTACATGCATAGCACGACCATCATGTAGACTGTGGTTTCTGGTTTGCACTGTTGAACAAATTTATTTGCAGTAGAGCAGTTTTCTATCTGGAATGGTGTGATTGTTGAGAGTTGGCTGTTTGACAAAATTGTTGGGTATTTGACAAAATTGATGTTGCAACAGGAGAGGGTGGGGAAAATCCGACCAGGCTGGAGCCTCTTGAAGATGGCACCAGGAATCCTCGACGCAGTGCAATCAAGCAGGTTGCAAGTGGACGCTTTGGTGTCACCAGTTACTATCTCACAAATGCAGATGAGCTTCAAATCAAGATGGCACAGGTTTGTATCCATTGACAGCTCTCTGAGATTGCAAACTACTGTAATATATAACCCAACTTTCTATTATAGCTTCCTAGTTTTGTTTCTTTGTTTGTGCAGTATTTATTTATGATCTTATGCTACAGACAGAGGATGTGATGATTGGTTTGGTTTGCAATGGAACAGGGAGCAAAGCCAGGCGAGGGCGGAGAGTTGCCTGGGCACAAGGTGATTGGCGACATTGCCATCACAAGAAATTCTACTGAGGGTGTTGGCCTCATCAGCCCACCTCCGCACCATGATATATACTCAATCGAAGATCTTGCTCAGCTGATCTTTGATCTGAAGGTAACCCATCTCTCACTCTGGAACTCACAGAGGAGAAAAGTGTTTTCTTTGTAGCATACGTTCTTCTCCAGGACACTAATGTTTAAAGCCTAGTGACAATCTGTTTGTGGGTGTGCAGAATTCGAATCCAGGAGCAAGGATAAGTGTCAAGCTTGTGTCTGAAGCAGGTGTAGGGGTGGTTGCTAGTGGAGTCGTCAAGGGCCATGCTGATCATGTCCTGATCTCAGGTCATGATGGTGGAACTGGTGCTAGTCGCTGGACAGGTATCAAAAATGCAGGTCTGCCATGGGAGCTTGGCCTTGCTGAAACCCATCAAACACTGGTCGCAAATGATCTCCGAGGTCGAACTGTGTTGCAAACTGACGGGCAGCTCAAGACTGGCCGTGACATCATGGTTGCAGCTTTGTTGGGAGCTGAAGAATTTGGGTTTGCTACTGCCCCTTTGATCACGCTCGGATGCATCATGATGCGCAAATGTCACAAAAACACATGCCCTGTTGGCATTGCTACCCAAGACCCTGTGTTGAGGGCTAAGTTTGCTGGACAGCCAGAGCATGTTGTGAACTACTTCTTCATGGTGGCTGAGGAGGCACGGGAGATCATGGCCAACTTGGGCATTCGAAAACTTGATGATCTTGTTGGCCGAGCTGATCTTCTGGAGGTAATGACAATGCTGCTGCTATATATTGCATGAAGTTGCAATATCAGTTTGTTTGTTTTCATGCATGCACCTTACCTGCATCAGTCCAGTGTTTCTGTCTTCTTTGCTACAGCAGTTGTGCAAGTTGAATGTTGGAAATGATATCAGAAATGAAGTGTGAAGAAGTTTCTTTGTGAAGAACCCTAAACCTGTCAAACTTTTGCACTGTTTGTGGACTTTGATTCTGTAGTAGATCCATGGGTGTCTAAAAGACTTGGAAATGCAAAAAACAGGTGGATAAGGAGGTGCTGGCAGGGAATGAAAAGCTGGCAAACATTGACCTGTCTTTACTCCTGCGACCAGCAGCAGAAATCCGCCCTGATGCTGCGCAACGCTGTATTCAGAAGCAGGATCATGCCTTGGACGTTGTATTGGACCAGCAATTGATCAGACTTTCTCGTCCTGCACTTCAGCTGAAGCTTCCAGTTTATTTGGAGATGCCGGTTGTAAATGTAAACCGAGCAGTGGGCACAATGTTGAGTCATGAAGTAACGAAACTTTACAAGCTTGCAGGCCTACCCACTGACACCATACATGTCAAGTTAACAGGCAGTGCTGGACAGTCTCTTGGAGCTTTCATGTGCCCTGGCATCACTCTAGAGCTTGAAGGTGATAGTAATGACTATGTTGGTAAAGGCCTTTGTGGTGGCAAAATTGTGGTCTACCCACCAAGAGCAAGCACATTTGACCCAAAGGAAAACATTTTGATCGGAAATGTCGCCCTCTATGGGGCAACAAGTGGGGAAGCCTACTTCAATGGAATGGCTGCTGAGCGATTCTGTGTACGCAACTCGGGGGCAAAGGCAGTAGTGGAAGGTGTGGGAGATCATGGATGTGAGTACATGACAGGTGGAATTGTTGTGGTTCTTGGCCAAACTGGCAAGAATTTTGCTGCTGGAATGAGTGGTGGTGTTGCTTTTGTTCTTGATAAACCTGGTACCTTCCGCTCAAAGTGCAATCCAGGACTGGTTGATCTGGATCCAGTGGAGGATGAAGAGGATGTGATGACACTACGTGCAATGATCCAGCAGCACCATCGTGCAACCAACAGCCAGCTGGCTAAAGAAGTTCTAGCTGAATTTGATGATCTTCTTCCCAAATTTGTGAAGGTCAGTGGTGGCAATTCAGTGATATACACTAGTTCCATATATTATGATTCTACGTCATCATCATTTCCATATACTGAAAAAATTATTGCAGTAAGCTGTTTAGGCAAACATGGCACAGAGATTGTAAGTTCCTCTGTGTGAAGGTTGGAGAAGTGCCTTCTTCTGGTTGGGTTTGATTGTGTCACACACTGAAGGAATTTTTTATTTTTTTCCTGTTGAATGAAGGTCTTCCCACGTGACTATAAGCGAGTGGTCAAGGCCATGAAAGCCAAAGAGATAGCAGCGCGGGAAGAAGCAGACTTATCTGACACTGATGCCTTTGAGGAGCTCAAGAAACTTGCAGCAGCAGCTAGAAAGGCAAATGCGCCCCCTCAGAATGGAACCCCTACTACTGCTACAACGGTAACCTGCAAACTCTTCAATTGTGAACAATTTTTTTTCAGCATGACTCTTTGATTGTTGATGATTTGACTGTTCGTTTGAATTTTCTGGAAATTTTTTGGAGTATGATTTGGGTGGCATTTTGTAGATTAGTGATGAGATTCTTTGCAATTGCAGGGAGTTGCAAAGAAACAAAGACCAACAAAGATAACAGATGCAGTAAAGAATGGTGGGTTTGTCAAGTACGAGCGTGAGGCACTGCCCTACAGACCTGCTGCTGAACGTGTGAAGGATTGGGGAGAAGTCCTTGCCAATGGCAATCAAGATGCGCTCCTGAAAACCCAATCGGCCCGATGCATGGACTGTGGCACCCCCTTTTGCCAACAGGTACAGTTGGGTCTTTCTGGACTACAAAAAAACTCTTCGATTTATTTTGCAATCAATCTGCTTTTTTGTAATTTCTCACAAACAGTGACCTTTTATGTATGCTAGTGTGCATGCTTCTGTGTTTTATGCACCAAGTTTATCTTCTTTGAAATGGGAAGAAGTATTGAGTAAATCTGTAAATTTCTGTGTGCAGGAGACAAGTGGTTGTCCACTTGGTAACAAGATTCCAGAGTGGAACGAGCTGGTTTACCAAGGCCGGTGGCGAGAAGCACTCGACAGACTATTGGAAACAAATAATTTCCCCGAGTTTACAGGACGTGTATGCCCTGCTCCATGTGAGGGATCATGTGTGCTGGGCATCATCGAGAAACCTGTAACTATCAAGACCATGGAGTGTACCATCATTGACAAAGCATTTGAGGAGGGATGGATGGTCCCAAGACCACCTGTTAAGCGCACTGGGTACTGGTTTCTTTGTCCCTTTTCTATTCCCCTTCCCTTCTAACTGTGCTTTATGTAAAGGCCATCTATATATGCCTTAGGCTTAGACGATCCTTGCTTATAAAATTTGCAAGCTAAAAATGAAAATTTTGCCAGAAATTTTAGCAGATTGTTATGTACATTTCTATGTTGACCATTGGGTGCTGATGAAGGCAGTGGAGAGAAATGGCAGCTAGTCACTGCAATTCATGATGAAGAGATCATGGGGGATTCAAAGGCTTATAGTAAGTAATACATTATTATTTATCCCTGCAGGAAGAAGGTGGCTATAGTGGGCAGTGGACCAGCAGGGCTGGCAGCTGCAGACCAACTGAACAAATTGGGACATTGGGTGACTGTGTATGAGCGATCTGATCGGATAGGAGGCTTGATGATGTACGGTGTTCCCAACATGAAAACTGATAAGGTGGAGATAGTGCAGCGACGGGTGAACCTCATGACTGAAGAAGGCATTCAGTTTGTTGTGAATGCTCATGTAGGTGTTGATCCACTCTACTCGGTTGAAAATCTTCGACTGAACAACGATTCACTTCTGCTGGCTTGTGGTGCGACTAAACCTAGGTATGTGCAACATGCCATCTCCTTGATCAATCTCGACTTAGAAATCTAGAGCACATATCAAATCCAGTGTGTGCCTTTTTGATACCTTTCTAGGTTTTTTAAATCCTTTGATGGATTGGAAATTTTGTGGCTTCATATTTATATATGTATTCATGTGAGTATTGGTAATGGGATTTTCTTCTCTTCCTGCAGAGATTTGCCAGTGGAAGGGCGTGATTTGAAAGGCATTCATTTTGCGATGGAGTTTTTGCACAAGAATACCAAGAGCTTGCTTGACAGTGGGTTACAAGATGGAAATTATATCTCAGCAAAAGGGAAGAAGGTTGTTGTGATCGGAGGGGGAGACACTGGCACCGATTGCATTGGAACTGCTCTTCGACATGAATGCACTAATTTGGTGAACTTAGAGCTTCTCCCTGAACCACCCGCAACTCGGGCTAATAATAACCCATGGCCGCAGGTGAGAATCCAAGTTCTCCTTTTGTTTCTTTTCTTCTTGTTTGTCACTGAGTGTCTCAATTTCTGTCTTTCTGTTGCCCAGCAGATGTAAATCACCTCCATCAACCTATTTTACTCAATTTGTTCAGCTCTCTTTGTTGATGAAGCTGGAAGATGAGTGAATGAAAGATTTGATTTTTAAGTGAAAATGTGTTCTTTGTTTTATTGGCAGTGGCCACGCATCTTCAGAGTAGACTATGGTCATGAGGAGGCCAAGACAAAGTTTGGGAGTGACCCGCGCTCTTATGAAGTCCTGACAAAGAGGTTCATAGGGAATGAAAAAGGAGAAGTGACAGGTTTGGAACTTGTTCATGTGCGGTGGGAGAAGGACCCAAGTGGAAAGTTTGTAATGCAGGAAATTGCAGGATCAGAGGAAGTGATTGAAGCTGACCTTGTATTTCTAGCTATGGGATTCTTGGGCCCTGAGCAAGTAAGCAATTATTAAATCATTTTCTCCTTAAATATTCTTCCTGTTTCTCTCCCCTTCTATTGAGTACCTAGTAATTCAGCAATGGGTGTTTTCACATGGAAATGTGAATTTATGGTTTGGTGTTTTTCTCATCATTCTCTGCAGAACATAGCAGAGAAATTGGGAGTAGAGAGGGATGCAAGATCAAACTTCAAAGCCGACTATGGAAAATTCGCCACCAATCTACAAGGAGTATTTGCAGCAGGCGATTGCCGACGAGGTCAATCATTGGTTGTGTGGGCAATAGCAGAGGGTCGCCAAGCAGCAGCTCAGCTAGACAACTTCCTGATGAAGGATGTTGTCCCAGAAGACATTCCAGTTGTTCCTCTCGAGGAGGAAATTGGGAGATACGCAGTTTCATCGAGTCATCATGGGCATGGAAGGAGGCAATTCCCTGAGGGTCTCAATGAGGCAAAAGAAGAGGCACGGTTAGCTTGTCTGGCAGTGGCAGGTGAGGAAGATTTAGGTGCTCTGAAGGAATGTATTGAGCGCAGTGTTGAAGCTACTGCACTCGGTGACAACACCACTGTATCAGAACAAAGCTATTAAGTGACGGTCAGGCTTCTCCCCCATCTTCAGTTACAACAAAAAGATCCATCCAAATTAATACTTCAATTTCTCTGGCCGGGTTTTTCCCCTTTGCTTCTGTAGCACTGTAAGGTTTAGTGGTGGTGGTGGTGGTGGTGGTGGTGCACAAGGTCTCATCACCGTCATTGGTATTTGTAACCTTTTGTTTTTTTTGGTTTCAGTGGTATCAGGTGGTAAACCTGAGAGAATCTGATTTTGCCACAACTAGGTACTTGGGTTTAAGGCGGTGGTATGAAATGAATTAAAACCTATATGGGTTCAGCAGGTACTGTATGTAGATGGGCCATTGGATTTTAGATGACCCCAATGGCCCACCTTTGTCTGTAATCTTTACAGTTGGAAGAAGAGCAACTCTCTGTGTTAGTGTAAAATTGGCATCTAAATTGCACTTGAAATTGAACGGTGCCATTTCTGATTGGTATGCGGAGATTTTTTTTTCCTTAATCTGAATTTGTAAGTTTTAAGTCATGTTTTTTCCCCTTAAATCTCAATTGTGAGTTTTAATTCATGTAATCTCCACATTGTTTCTGTCACAGTCGCTCTGCAAGTTTTATGTCATGTCATCTCTTCAGTAGCCACCATTATATAGCCAACTCAAGAAAACAAAGCTCAGAAGAAAGCACGCCAAAAAATTTCTCTTGTAGAGCTGTTTCTCAGTAGGCAGTTTATGTATCCATTATGTTGCCATGGGAGTTGTATGGCATGTACAATAGGAATTAGGAATTACCCTCCAATTTCTACAACTGGTTCATGATGCTGTTGTGTCTCTTCTTTGAGCAGAACCACATAACAAAACAATTCTGCAAATTGATATCAATGAAAACCATAATCTCCGAGTTCAGAGTGAGTTTTTAGCACCGTGTGAGAGATGTTTGGTTGATATTATTTAGTTCTGAACCCTATAAAGGTTAAATCAATCAAATGAAATTGATCCTCTCACAAAAGTTTGATTTGTTCTTCAATTCATTCATTAGTAGATTGTTATTCTTGTGTCAATCAACATGATATTCGTGTCTTCTGCACCTGGCTATAATGCTGTTACTTTTTCGAGGTAGAAACATGAAATATGTGTAAGATATGAAGCGTATGAAATATTGTGCTTCAAGGTATAGCTGCTATGAACAATGTGCAACAACCACTACCCTCTATGTAGACCCTCTGTATGCAAACCTCATAAGTAGGTAAATGGAAAGACATGCTAACTAAACTAGAAATGAAAGAAATGTGTGTTCTAAGTATGAAGGGAAGGACATTGTAGTTCTCTTGCTGTAATCTTAGAACTACATCAAGGAGTTGAAAAAACCAATGCAGGAAACACAACATACGAAGACAGTACTCAAAAACTCACATAGCGGGAAACTTTTTCTGCTTCGCCATCTGTGGAATGTAATGATGAGATGATGATGAAGGTTTGCTTCTTTTTCTACATGTTATGCATGAGGTGTTGTACATGAAGCAAGGGGCAAGTGCCTCAAAAAGCAATTGATGATGCATGAAAGTGTAGACAATCATCTGAACAGAGACTATGCACTAGTCAAATGTAATCTCTTTGTACAAGTTTTTGTGTGATGAACCTGGTTAGAAAGTTGTAGCCATGAGCATATAGAGCCTCAATCTCAGCTTTCTGGCCAGACACAAGCATTTCAAGAATCTCCCCCTTGTACTCTTCTTGGTTCTGCAAAGCATTACAACAATCTTCAGTTTGAACCTGTGGTTGTGGCCTCAGTTTCTGTGGTCAGTTGTGAGTATCAGGATGCAGAAATAGAAGTTCAACCTTACAAAAGAATTTTGGAAAGAGTGAGCTGGTTACCTTCAGCATCTTTGATGTCAGTAAACTGTTTGCCAATGTTCGATCTCGATCTTCAAGATTTACAAAAGCTTCTTTTGGTACATAGGTTTGAATGTCTCGTTGTCGTAATCCAAGCCATTTTACATCACACACTGTGGACCATAGTTCCAGAAAGAGATATATGTACTATTTAGGTTCCAGCAAGAAGATCCTTAAATGCAGACTCAATACTCAATACTTGCAACCCTTTCTTAGCAATAGCAAGTTTTTGTTGTCTTGATAAGCTCCCACTCTTTCTATCATCTGACTTCACCTATCTCTGTGTTGAATGATCATGTTTGTAGTCCTTTCACTACCTGATGCCTTGCTCCTCCACAGTCTGATCTAGGATTGAAATGGACATGCCATGTGAGTCATTTACCATATTTTGGAGCCTCTAGGCCCATTCTTATACTCCCAAACTTGAATGTACAAAGGATTGCCAGGCCCCCTGGATTCCTGTAGAGTTCTCACCGCAACTTTTGAAGGTTAGGAGGAAATTGAGTTGGGCAGAACTGGCTCAAGCTTTGAGATTCATTGGCAGATCCACTAGAGATAGCTTAAATATGTGACAAAGATGAAATTTGAGTCTTGAAAGGATTAGTGAATCACATACCAATCCACAAGTGCCACTATAGGTAAGCTCGGAAACTCCTTGTGCAGTCGATGCAACAGTGCCCTGCACATTAGAATTGAACCAGCTGTTTGACAGGCTTTGAGTAAAGTAAAGTCTCCTACACTCTGCTGATGCTCATGGTTATATAGTCCCTACAAGAAATCACACAATCCTGTGACCAATGTGACCAATACAAATTCAGTTCAAGGAGGCAATAATATCCTGAAGGTCAACATCCAAAGCTCCTCAACAATAGTCTAAGTACCTGGAAGCCAAATCAGGGTAGCCCTTTGCAGTGATGATAATGCTGGGAACTGACTGGAAAAATCGATCCTCAACTAATCGCTGGAAGATTGCATCCTGGTAGTGAATCACAGAAAAAAATCCAATGCCCACATATAACCACATTTCTCCAATATGATGCAAGAAGTTTCATCAGACTAGTGCTGGACTCTGTCCTTGTCACCTTAGATGTCTAGCTATGTTGTTGTGTGGCTTTCTGCAGTGGTCAAGGGGTAAGAACCTTCTCCACAACAAGTATATATCTAGCATCAGATTGGAACTTTTGCTGCAGATTCAAGTCTCCACTGATCACATGAGCACTTGATCCCAAGCGACTGCAATCCACTATATCACCACCAGCCTCCTGCAAAGAAACAATGATGTAAGGTTTTTCCAGCTAGAGAAGTACACTCTGTAACAATACTTTCGCCAAATGAGTTCCAAAATGTGAAGGTTCATATTGCTTAAAAACAGCTATTTGAAAGCTCCTTGGCTGTAGGCTCCAGTTCATTCATTGCTTTCCAAAGCATTAATATCCAAAGTACCTCAATTACAAGGCGTCCAACAACAGATCCTTTACTGGATGCAAGAATTCCAAGGCTTCGTCGATCACAACGTAACAGAGCCACAACATCTGCAAGTAAAAAGAACACATCTTCTTCATTCCAGGACTTGCACACTTGCAGCTACATCCATTTGAGAAGTGATCAACAATGTGTAAAAGGACAAAAGTGAATTTCTTTGTGTGGATTCCTGACATTAAGAACAACACTGCTACATTCTGTAGAGAAATTGGGCTGCACATGTGGCTGATGCAATTCTCATTGTCTGCTTGATTGATCAGGAAATCATAGGCACTTTCTTATTGTAGTGATTCTAGCTGCTTAAATGACCAAAAGCCCTATTCTTTCACTTGACGAAGCCTGGAGTGCACCTTGAATTGATTCATTCACTTGAGCTTGGCTCTCAACTTTTGCAGCTGCATCTGTCAGTAGCATGTAGAAAAGCTCACGCTGAGTCACATCCTTTCCAAGTCCAAGCAACTTGTAACATAGTTCCAACAACTTCCAGACTGCAAGAAACACATAACAAATTTGTCATAAAGATCAAATAATATCACAATCCAAAGTCCAGGCAATGTTACAAGCTAAAATAGCATGTACATGATGTCATTCATGAGACAATAATAGTGGTGCGAGAAACACCAAGTTAGACTCTTACACACAACATATAGACTGGATCATTCATGAGGCCAAGTCTCACGAAGAATTCTTTATGAATGATACAATAAATCCCTGCAGAAACCTGAGGAAAGCCTGCAGAACGTATATATATGCATTTTCGGAAGAGATAGACACCTCGATAGTAGCTGTTTTCACCGTTCTTTCTTGTGAAAGATTTGTCGTAGACAGCGTCTGATAAGTAGATGCAACCTTGACCAAAAAATCTGTCGTGTGCTTCTGTATTACGCGATGTTCTGCAAACCTGCACATAACCAAAAAATTGCTCACTTCTTGAAGCCACATTATCTTCTTGATCGATCGGAACCTATTCTTCTGGACGTCATTGGAAGCTGCTGGTGCCTTCCAGTTCAATTTTTCTCTGCACTCCAGGTACTTCTTGCAACGATTCTTTAAACCACCTGTTATATTGTCCTAGGGACTGCGAGCAAGGAAAATATACAGAGGTATGAACTCAACAGAAGCGCAAGATTGAGGAACGCGCCATGGAAAGAGGTTCGATTGCAGGTTCATGCGCTACCAAGCTGTCCAAAAAGTGCTTCACAAGGCATTCAATTCTGCTACGAGTCTGCGCATTTCATCACATTGCATACATCTGAGTGGAATTGACTATGCAGATAGGTGGAAATAACTTGGATGGCGTATGTTTGCAGTCAATTTTGGTTCTCCTCTAGGACAAGAGAGACTAATCCAGCGACGAATAGATTTGGAACAGTGCTCCTCGTGCATCTTCTGGAATCCTCACTGAGAACGCGAGCGTGAAAAGAATCCGAATAACCAGAAGTAGAAATAAAGCAGAGAAACAAGAATTGGAAATGACGAGAAAACAACTTCGATTTTTCCTCTAAAACATAGCTTCGTCTCTAGTTTTTTCGAAGGGCAGAGTGGAGAAGGAAGAATTACCTGCGAAGGAGTACTATTGTCAGCCAAGCACCAGGGTCTGCTGGCCTCCATCGCCACAAAAGAACGCTTTTGCAACGCACAAATGCGTCGGCAAACACACACGCGCACGGAATCAGCAACGAAAGGAAGAAAGGAAAACCAAAACCCCATTCACACACAGGGAGAATGTTAACTGCGTTCACACCTAAGGAAAACAATACCAATGATACACTGAAGGAAATCAATACCGATGCTTTTCACAGATTGGGACAAGAATGCCAACCTCGTTCACACTTAAGGAAATCAATACCGATGAAATTCACAGATTGGGAAAGGAATGCCAACCCCGTTCACACCTAAGGAGAACAATACTAACACTATGCACACATTGGGAAAGGAATGTCAAACCCATTTACACACTAGGAGAGCAATACCACCCATATTCACACATCAGGACTTTGACAGCGAAAGGAAACTTGGTGAGAATTGAAAGGCTAATTAATAATCCAAGAAAAAATCACAAAAGATTCACAGTTTTTCATTACCTAGCAGCTCATTCAAGTGGTAATGAGAAATTGTGATAAGCTTAAAGTTTCATTTGAGAATGTTTGGTTGTTTTTAATATGCCAGTAACCATACCGATACATATTATACATAAATCACTTTTGAATACACATACATTGGTGAAATGCCAAGATGTGCAAACCAACCTACTGAGAAATGTTATTATCTATCAATTGATACTCAATGCTTGATATCACTTTGTATTGTTCATCAAAATTCTCTCATATCAATGCCCTCTTCACCTTACCTCGCAAAATGAGCTCAACCACTTTGGTCTGATTCAAATGAATCTGCATAACAGGGAAAGCTGCATGACTTGATGGAAATTAGATCTATTTGAAACTAGTAATATCATGGCTAACATTTGAGAACCTTCAAGTATTGTGAGAAAGTTGCTGTTTGCAACAATAAAATGGTTAGCCTGAGCAACCAAGTATGTCACGCAGTCTTTTAGGCTGCTCATCTGATTAACAATAGGCACAGATTCTACACACACATATAGATGTACCTCAAACTTACACAAAACTCAAAGAGCATACCTTCAATATATGCAAATGAATCTGCAGGTCTGTCAAAACCTGAAGCCTCTGTTGGTATCAAAAATCAAGCTTGTCTTGAAAGACAGAATGCATGCTGAGTCATAGGCCATGACACATTGGTGTTACAAGTAGTGACAAATATTGTGTTTGACTGTAAGCAGTGAACTGTGAGCTAAAAGGGACTGCTCACTCTGTTACCTATCAAAACTACGATGCAATCACCCTCTTTTGGTGCCTGTGCAAATTACTTGTTTCCTGAAAATTCTTCCTGCCTGCAATCAAAATCCACCAGGTAACATCAAAGGTCTGTTTCTTTCATCTAACCAGGCAAAGACTTGGCATTGCCATCACCATTATTCCAGTAATAAGTGTCTTTTCACTTGCACAACAACCACACTCACATACTGTCCAGCACCTTCACAATTCTGTTCATTGTGATTTGAGTGTCAATGCTCACATTCATATTGCCAAAAAAAAAAATTTACAACTGCTAATTGCTTCACCCAAATCAAGATTTGAAAATATCATGGAAACCATCCAGTAAATATTAAGACTTTGGAGCAGACAAAGCTCACATGCTCTAGGAGGTAAGATGATAAGGGCCCTAAATGTATTGAACAATTCACAACAATACATTGATTGGAACCAAAAAGAATACTGATGGATTGTTCATGTAACTGTAAATCAATCCACACACCTTCTTATGTGATCCAGAATGAGAAGCCTTGGTCCTGGAGGAATGCGCACATCCCTAAGTGCACTGCATGGCAACCAAGACAATTTGAGGTGAAACACTACCATATCATAATTGCAGCAAGACAATATAAGAAAGCCTGTTCAATACAGCAATGAATCCCATCTTTCCAACATTGAAGCACAAATGTGCTGCAATTCACATATGTGATTGCTCTGCTGAGAAGACAGGACTGACTTTTGAAAGATTTGCTGTCCCATAAGTTTGTTTGAATCTATTGTTGACCAGCACAAAGAGGGGAAAACACTAGAATCCTGAAACTTTTGACTCAGTGGCTCTTTGCCAAAATGCCCCACACCCAATACCACAGGAACAAGAAAAGATGTTTAGACATTGAATTGTTGCTGGCACTTCTTCATTGTGGCTCAGATAGAGAGAATGAGGAACATACCTATCATTCAATAGAGGTAGGGTTGAATCAGTAAGCAATCCCTTCTTCAAGTTCTTCTCATACTTTTGCAAACCAAGGTTGTTTAGCATGCTCTTTCCTTGAGAATATAACTTGTCCTCAGTAGGTGCCTGTGAGATTGCAAACTGCTGCCCTACCTGCATGTGACATATAAACCATTGTCAGACAGTACTCAAATCATTCCACACATGTCATTCCTTCCCCCATACATCCTGAACGTGCTCTAGAGGCTGGAAGTTCCTGGATAAAAAAGAGGAGTCATTCAGACAAGACTTTGTTTCCTGTAACTCCGACCAAAACCTCCTTGAGGCAATAAGAATACAACCTAGAGGCATAGAGACAAAGACAATCTGAACAGCGACACTATCCAAGGAATATCATCTGAAACTTTTTGCCTATGAGCTCCTCAACATCACTGCACAGTTTCAACTAGAAGTTCATGCCTTCACTCCAAACAGATGAAAGAAACAACTTTATCACCTTGAATATGGCTCCTTGTATGAGAGCGAAGAAAATGCCTGTGGTGACAGCATTGCCAGCAAGATTTGGGCCACCCATTCCACTTACTGCTGAGAAAACAGCTCCTGAACCAAATGCTGCTACCATGCTGCAATCCATGACTATCAAATCAAAACTAACACAATTGTTGCCTGCTATAAGCAACACTACACTGAGAGTTCTCTGATTTCATGTTGAAATGATTTGACGTTGGTCAAGGACTTGCACTCCTACTTCATAGTTGTAAATAACCAGCCAGCTTTAGAACTGTACCATGCTGTCATTCTAACAATCAGGAAACCAATCTAGTTGACAAAAAGGCTGAGTGACTTTTATTCCAGATGAAATCCACTCTCCAAAGACAGACCCTCATTCAGAGCTTTACTTCAATATACAAGTTTGGGGGTGGGGGGGGCAGGGGGGGGGGTTGATTTAGCCTTCATGTAAAGCTTGTTTCTCAAGTCTGTCACAGTGAACATGACAGGGAGGGTTAGGCTTCTTCTGGAGGCCACTCCACCTCTGTCAGTTCAATCATACAAGGCCACTTGCCTTGAGTTTAGGAACAAAAGCAACAGAAGAGGCTTCATAAAAAGGGTTTCGGATATAGGGTCAGGAGGAATGAGAAGATACCTTGTTTTGACATCTTCCACACCACGCCATCGTCTCATTGCACATGTGATTCCTGCATTGACACCTGTCATCACTGCAAAATTGCGAGCCTGCATCATGGGTCCTCCTGCAAATGCCTGCCATACATTTCTCCATCTTCAGCCCTCGAACTCCCACTACAAAATCTAATTATGCAAAAGTTTCATCACCACTGCTCCTACATGAGCTTCACATTCAAGCTGAACATATGCCCATCGAAAATAGACCTAAAATTCTCTTGCTTGGTTAATGTGGGGCTCTGGTGATAGAATCCTTTCACAAAACCTCAACACCAAATAGAGAAGTTCATTAAGAGTAGGATATCCAGATTCAACTGATTCCAATAGTTCCCAGAGCATGTTCATACATACAGGGTTTCCAAAGCCCTCCATAGTCTGTCTCTACCTTGGGGTTTAAGTTTTGTCATTTATGTCTATGCAAAGCCGCATATCAAAAGAGGGGAAAAAACGCATACAACATCGTTCAGCCGAAGAAAATACGAAACCCCAGCACCAGAACGAAAGAGAGACACGCATACACACACAAAGAGAAAACCCTACTTTTGCTTGTTGGAGTGATGCGGCAGTTTGGGGATTAAGGCCAGGTGTGGCCGTGGGCAAGGAAGAAGCCATATCCGCCGTGAAAGTTCCCATGAGAGCACCGATGGCACCTCCTTGTACTGCACTTCCGGCTGTGACCAGCGCAACTTCAACAGGAGCCGATTGCTTCTTCATCCACGACTTCACTTGCACGTCCAGCTCCCGCATCTTGGATTGCACCAACTGAAGCGGATTCCCGCCCTCCATTCTCGTCGAAATGGTGCCCTTGCTGGCTTGCACTTTGTTGGCCTGCATCCTGTTCTCGAAAGCTTGACGCAGAGGAGAGCCACAGAGCGATGGCGATGGCGAGAGACAAAAGGAAAAGGAAATGAGAAAGGAATTGGCACAAACAGGCTAGACAGCCAACGAAGTTTCTTCGTCGCTGGACGGACGGACGGATGATCCTCGTCGTCGTCGTCGTCCGCCGTAAAACGGACCCTAGTCTAACCCGAGTCAAGTTAATCTCCCCTATTATCCAAGAAACGAGTGCTGGGGATTTTTTGGGGCAAATAAACATGAAATAAATACCCAAAGGTCAGTTTTTTTTTTTTCGTGGCGAATTTTTGCACCATGGTGACCTAATATATACATATTTTCATTGCCTTTTTTTATGGTGATATTTTGCCAAAAAGAGATAATCAAATTAAAATTTTGTAAAAGAAGTGATTTTGGAGGTTTTTAGTCGCCAGAAGTGAGAAGGGGAAAATAAATAAATTTTGCCATATTTGTATATTTGGTTTTGATTTTGTATTAGAAAATATAGAAGGATGGTTGATTAAAAGATTTGTGCTTTATACTTGGCTAAATCTTTTTATGGATGATCACCACTTTCATTACAAACCAAAATTCCTTGCATATTTTTAGTAAAATTTGCCATTTTTGTAAAGATTTTTTTTTATTTTAAAACAAAATTGCTAGATTTTGACCGAGGTATTAGGTGGGTAGCCATAATATAGTAGGATCATTGGTTTTTGTTTCGTTAATTTCCTATTGAATGTTTTGTGGTAAATAATATATTGTCAAATATTCATTTTTAACTCAAAAAAGGGTCAAATTTTGAATAGAATTTCTGAAAAAAATCTCCATGTTTTTACACATTGTTCAAGCAAGTAGCCATGATATAAAAGGATTTTTAATAAATTTTTACTTTCATAGTTGGTCTATAACAAAACATGGCAAAATCTCCTTGTGAATGATCACTAGCGTGACAACATCACAAAATTGAATGTATATATAACGATGCTTAAAAAATAGACATCATTTACAAATGTGTTATCAGTTAATGTTGTATCTTTTTTTGAAATGTTCACGATTGAATCTCAAATTTAATTCAATTCAAGTTGCATGCAATGTCATTCAATATTTTGATTCAAATGAAACTTAATTTTCACAAAATTGATTTTTTCATCATTGATAGTGTGCAACAATGTGAAGCTCAAGTTCATAATGTGATGTTACAATAATAGCTTTTGTCTCATTCATTGGCACACAAATTTTATTTGGGCATTTTTTTTATTTAAAAAAATAAATGGGATTGGTTCCATTTTTTGTTCTAATAGCTCTACTTCACTTGTGATGTAAATCAACAATGTGAACTACAAACATTCTTGGGATGTGAATCAACAATGGGGAACATGAATTGCATTTTGGAATAGGCATTGGTAAAAATTGTTATGAATTAACAAAATGTTGCTTGCCTTATGAAGGTCAATGAGTTCCTAAATGGAATGGCCCCATAGTAGGTACGTCAAAAACATGTTGTTTTTGCCTTTTTTTAAAGTCAATTGTGGGGGTTAATTTTGGTTGGTTTTGAATGCTCTCCATGGTTTTGAGTTCTTTTTGCAAGGGATTATTGATAACTATCTTTTACTATTTGGAACTAGTTTTTACAACTTTTTATGTAAGAAGATAAGGCTCATCATTGTGGGCATTATTTGTGTAAGCTTCCTACACCTTTTGTAAGTTAGTTTTTATGGGGGCCATGAATGCCTTCCATGGGGGAGCTTACCTTATACCAAAAAAATCTTTAGCAAATTACTAAAACTAAAGACAAGAATAATGGCAATTGGTTAATTGGAACACAAAGTGGAAGGTAAAACTTAAGGCCAGATGATTTACTAGCCCACATGAAGCAAAACTAATCATGGGTTCAATTTCAATAAAGCCCCATGGTTGAAAGTTGTAATGAACATAAAAATCTACATTGATTTATTTTCCCATGATATCTACCAAGTATTTGGATCTCAAGAAAACACACCAAAAATACAAGGTGTTTTGAAAAATAAAATACATGCTAAAACAAACATTCCATTTTTCAAAATGCCCTACAAATAGTGTTTGAAATAATCAATGTTGGGTGGGTATAAAACCATAATCCAAAACTAGGCCAAGGTTCAACTTGATTATTATTTTTTAAATCAATGGGTATTAGTTAGGGTGATATTCAAATTGATACCTTGCTTGTCAAGTGTCACATTATGGAGAAACAATTTTCAAAGAATCAGGTTCCTTTGAGAACCTTGAAAATATGGAAAGAGACTTGAATTACATAAGAAGTTAGTCATTTCCATTTGGGCCCACCTCATTTGCTTTTATGTTTGGTATTTTGCTTTTGAATTCTTCTTGTTTTGTATTCCTCATTGCATTTTATTTTTTCTTGCGTTATTGCTTGTGGTATTGAGGCAGTGCTATTTTATTTTATTTTTGTCTTGTGTTGTTGTAAGTGGCGCTTCTTATTTGCTACTTGTCACCTTGGTCATGGTGTTGGTTGTGGGTACTCATTGGCACTTTTCACATTACTCGTTGTGTCGCTCATCATGTTGTTCATAAAATTAATCGTCATCTTTCATCCTACTTGTTGTGCTATTCTTCACACTACTCAAGGTGTTGTTTGGGGGTGCTACTTCTATAGTGATGTTCAACAACATAACAAGTACCACCACTACCCCCTTATTTGTTTTTTCTCGTTTTGTTTTTTGTTGTGATGCTCCTCTTTTGTGGTGTTGGTACTTTCCATTTGCCTTTGTGTAGGTTGCAAATGTGGTTAGCATTATGGTGTTGTTATAGCCTTGACAATCAACAACCTTCCACTCCATAAAGGTAGGTCATTATTTATTTTATCTTTTGGTTTTTAGAAAGGTTTTCGTGTTTTTTATTTATTTATGTATGTATGTTGTGTGTTTCCATTGTATGTATTATTTATGTTTTGTTTGTATGTTATTGTTGTAAGTTCTATTTGGTTGGTCTTATGTTAATGTTGTTTTCCTTTTACCATTTTTTATTTGTGCAAGAGCAACAAGTGCAAAATGCAAACATATGGATTGCAATGAAAATTTGTCTTACATTTCTTAAACATAGTCGTGGATAGATCACTTTTGTGGTTGCATATTTTCATTAGCATCTATTTTGCACTATCCATTATGAGAAAAAGGTGAGTGATTGCACATTATACTTGTAAATGTTTGTCATGTGTTTCATTGTTTGCATCACTCACGTTCTTTAAAATTGGAATATTAATAATACTCAATAAAATCACATCACATAATTGGAAAAACATATATTTGTTTAGCTTTCTCAACCTTAATCTATTAACATACCCTACAAAAAAATGAAGTCAATTCTTTTGGATGTTATATTTATGAACGAAAGTGAAATTTCAATGGGGGAGAAAATGAGGATGAAAGGTTTGAGAAGTCTCAAGCATTGCCAAGTTCACAATTTTAAAATGATGATTCAATGTAATTAATTTTTTAAAACTTGCATCAATAAATAACTAGTTGGAGACCTTGTGGAAGAAATTCTCTAATTTGCAATTTTTTGTGTCATTGATGAGGTAATGTGAAGGTGCCACAAATTATGCAATGACAAATTATGTAGCATAAATTATGACAGTAGTGTAGTGGGTCTTGCAATTTTCAACCAATGAACAAGGCTTAGGATTTAGGTCTAATTTCATATTTAAAAAATAATGGTATACCTACAAATTCTTTTGAAAAAGAAGTGAAAAACAACATGAAAAGTTTAATGGAAATGCAATCTACAAAGGCATGTGGTAATCCTAAGCGTTATCTTTAAATTTTTTGAGACCATAGATTCTTTCAAAAAATGTAATGTGCAACATAAAACGTTTTTCAAGAATTTGATTTCATTTGTTGTGCAAAACCATCTACCCATTCTATTTGTTGAGATATTTGATTAAATGGTTGATAATGCAACCATGCCCTCATGTTGTTTTCTCTCCTAAAAAGCCTTTAATCAAGAAGTGACATAATTGAAAAAGCAAACAAACATATGTCCTAATAGTTTTAACAAATTATGTTTCTATCATTTCAAGTTTTAAATGTCCATAGGGGCATGTGATGTTTTTTCTTTTGTTGTGAATTTTTTGGGAGTATATTGGGTGCTAAAATATATTACAAAATTTGGCCTGCTTGATGTATTTAAAATATTAAGGCAAACATTCACAAGAATCTATAAGACTTTTTTAAATAGTATGGTTTGACAAATTAAATCATTGTTTATGTGAAGGATGAAGGCTCAAATTTGAATATAATGATAGATGTTTTGAAATTAGTAATTAGTTGTAATATTTTGGATGTGGAGGAAAATTTTCAAAACACATGTTTTGGACTGCCTTCTTTAAAGTTTGTCAATATGAAATTACTGAAAAGAATGTGTGAATGTGTGTAGAGGCTTAAGATATGATTCCATCAAATTTGCCCAAACATATTTGCAAAAATGTATAACATGACCTAAAAAGTTGGGGAAAGGAAGACAAAAGTGGATGAAAACTTGCATTAATGCAAATCTTGTTTTCATTACTTGCATTTTAAATCAGTCAAGGGGTCATTAAGTGAATGCATTACATGCAACCATATCCATGAGCATTAAATCAAAGGAAGAAATTAGCCATTTTGTTTTGGATACCTCGATGAAAAATGATTTAAGAATGGATATTGATTGGTTGGGAGCTTTTATAATGAACATGAAAAAGGTAGTATGTGGGGTCATTGACTTTTTCCTTTCCGTCTTGACAAAATATGATGAGAGGAAAATTCATAATATGCTATCCCTAATGTTAAATCTTAAATTCAAAAGTTGGAATTTTTCTTCTTCTTCTATTGGTTGTGAACAAAGGGTGGCCATAGCTAAAAAATATGATAAGAGGTTGTTTTTCTTGTGTTTTTGAAGTGTTGTTATCATTTGCATCCATTATCCAAAGTCAAAAGTTATTTTGCTAACAAAATTGATAAAGATTGTAGTTTGGATATTTTTGAAATGGTAGCAAGCATTAGTGAATCTATGAAAGAATGTGTCAATTGATAATTGTTGATGTCTTGAAGATATTAAATGGATGTGATAAGCATCAAGTGCCCTTTGGAGTGGTAGAAAAAATAAGAATCCATGTTTCTAACTATTGGTTTTTTAATTTGACAAATTTTGGGGATTGTTGGTTTTCAAATTGAAATAGAAAAAAATATTTTCCTTTGCTAGTAAATTCACAAATTTGAAAAGATATCACTTGTAGTTAGATTACCTTGAAAAATTCATTTAAAAAAAAAAATTTTGGTTAAATGACACAAGGGTTGGTTTCAAGAAACCTTTTAGTTTAATAAAATTGATAGATTTTGAAAAAGAGTTAAATGAGGAATTTGAAAATTTTGAATGTTCATTTGAAGAAGATGAATTCAAAAAAATTGTCCCAAATGCCAACATCGACCATCATCACCATCGCTAATGTCATTGCCAACATACTCATAGATGAATTTCATCCATGAACATCCATTTTATATATCATCCAATGGATGATATTCATTCACATTGATGACATTCATCCATCACTATCCATATTTATCCATAATTTATGAATTTCATCCATCATTATTTACTTTTCATGCATAACTTGTAATTCATTATAATTTTAAAAGGTTCTCAAAAAAGGTTTTTTGTACAATGGGCACAAGGAAGCTTTCATAGAAACTTTGTTAAGTTAAATCTCCAAATAGGTATGTATAAATAAAGGTAAAAACTTCATTATTTTTAATTTATTGAACATTAATTTGAGGTAAAATTTTGCATGATAACTTTGTTTGTTTCATTTCATGTTCATGTTTTCATATGTTATCACAATAAAATTTTGTTTAAATTTTTGTTTAGCACATTTCATGTTTGTGTATTTAATTTTCATCTTTTGATTTTGGATTTATATTTAAATTTGATTATACTATAGTTTTTTTTTGGTTTTAATATATTTTGGAAATCCTTTTGTCTTGGTAACTTTTGTGCATGTACAAAAAAAACCTAATTATTACACATTCTGTGTAATGATTTTTTCCTTTAATAATTTCTCATTTTATACTAACCATGTTTGTGGATGTGGATCGCAAATAATTAACACCATATGTTGAATGTGGTATACATTGATAAAGGCTTGATTAGAGGCTCTAAACATCTCCACATGCCCTTTACTTTGGCTTCTAATGATAGTTACCACATCCAACATGAATTGTTAATCATTTCCCCACCTTCATCCATAAACATTAAAAAACTTGGGCTCCATGTTATTACACACTACCAATGGCAATCAATCAATCAATTGATAAAAAATTGAATTGATTTTGTGAAAATTAAGTTCCATTCGAATGAATATATTGAATAACATTATATGCAATTTGATTGAATTTAATTTTAATTAAATTGGATTCAAATTTAATTCAAATACATTCAATGGAATTTGAATTCAATAAAATTCAATTCCAATTCAACTAAATTTAGTTCAACAATTGGATTAATATTCAATTGAAGAGAAACGATATGCAAATTGGTAGAAAATGTATTTGAAATATGCTTGTCAATATGTTATTGAGAAAAAAAACTTTTAACATTCACAAATCCAAAAAGACACCTTTACATGCCCTTTTAATTGGGAACGGGTTAAACAAATTCCAATTTGGAACCATCCAAATGAAGACTTATGATTCATGAAACCTAAAGTTGTCCTACTTAAACCAACTTTATGAATCATCATTGTTTGAATTTGACATTAAAAGTGAAAATTTTAAATCATAATTACAATTAGTTGTATAAAGTTAATCATTTTTTTTTTAACCTTCTAAAGATCATGGTATCCTATGCATACCTATTTATAAATCCAACTTAAGTTTCACATTATTTAAAAAAAAAAATTTGTCCAAAGGATTTGTCAGGCCATGTTATGTTACATACAAAGATGTTCTATAACAGTAATCAATGTGCTCCTTGTGTCTTTCATTCTTTTATCTTAATTGAACATTTCAAGCACATTCACAATTATTTAAAATTCATTGCAACAAGGTTGATTTTGCTTGATCCATAAAACCTCACAACAAACAAATGTCCAATCATCCTTTCACCATATATATTTTTGACAATTTTTGTGATTAAAAAGGTTCAATTTTGATTGCATATAGGTCAATTTAACACAAAAATGCTACAAAATGACATGAAAATATGTTAATGATAATTAATGTAGAAGAAGTAATTTTAAATAAATGGTGAACCAACGAAATTTTGGTTGAAAAAAATATGAATAATTGGGAATACAATAAAGGTAATTATGAAGTTTGAAGATTGATGTTTTTGTTGTGGGATTTATAGCAATTATTTTAAAAATTAGATTTACATTGTGATTAATATTGTTTTGGCCATTATTGTGATCACTTTCACCCACACAATGCTTGTGATTGGCCTTAGATCATCAATAACCTAGGTTGCTTGTGCCACCAATTGTTGAACATGATCTTAATTTTGCTTTTAAAATTCAATTCAATTTTATTACAAATGATTTTCCACGTAGGTATTGAAATATTTGTAATCTAATAAACATGATCTTCAATTTGATATTGAGGAAATCTTCAAAGGAGAAGCATTTAAATTTTCAAGAATCACAAAAAAACGTTTCATGATTGTTTTGAAAACTATTTCACAAGTGAAAAATAGAATCATTTAACATGCAAATGGAAGAACCTAATGAATTTTTAAAGCTAATAAATAAACATTTATAAAATTCAACAAAACCTCAACTTGTTGATTGTAAAACAAATGTATAAATTGATTAAGTTTTGTGAATGGATTATGAAAGGTAGTGTTTATCCCAATGAGGTTTCTTTTTTCTTAATTCTTAAGATTCCCCTTGTACTTTCCCTCTAACATTTCAAAGCACATTTCTAGAATAAACATTAGTCTTATGGGCATGACAAATGGTTTGTCCCCATTTTTTCTTGTTTGAAGGTGTTATTTCAAGGAATGGCTACCAAGTGTCATCTTTCATTTTATGGGAATCCATGGCATGAAAAGCATGTAGAGTTGAATGGAATGATTTTTTAAATTTATTTTTTTGGTTTGGATTCTTGCATTTTGGATGGCTTTTTGGTAGATGTGTGTATATTTCATTTGTGTGACTTTGTTAGTTCCAAAATGTGGGGGCACCAATAAGAAAGAAAGATAATTGACCTAAAATGTCAAGCTTTTGCTACCCAAAAGAAGAACATATAGGTTATTATTTTTTCTTCATAGAACATTATTTTTTATTTGGCAACTCTAAATTGGTTGAAACATAAAGCAAGATTTTGCATAGGATTTAATAAACAATGCATCAAAACATCACATGCAAGCTTTGACTCTTCTTTACAACACATCTTTACAACACATTGCTGAAATTGAATACCTAATTATATCATAACACATTCGCTTTCCCAAGAAATGCATTTTGCAACTAAAAATGATTGAACAACTCTTCGAAGTATGAATGACACTACCAGTTATAGCCAAGTCTGGCTAAATCTTTATAGGGATGAGCACCACCTTAGCACTTTTTTAATATCCTTTAAAAACACATTGGTCATAATAAAAGCCCCTTTACTAGTATTTTGTTTTGGGGGTCAATTTATGATGTAGCATCATTAATAATCATCCCAAACAAAATTAGCATTCATTGGTAACAAGTTTGTCAAAAAATATCCAAATTGTAGAATAGTTGAGAAAACTACCCTAAAATCTAAAAATTGTGTGTTGGTGAAATTTTCTCTCAAAAAAGAAAATTTCCTCAAATTGTGACAATTTTTTTTCTTTTTAAATAGAAAACTATGGCATAACATTCCCTTCTATTTTATGAGATTGAAATTTTGTGAAATTTTTTCACAATTTTTTCTTTATAAAAAATTAGTTTCCTCTCCACCCCTAATTCCACATTATGCAAAATCTCATTTAAATCACGAACTAATATTCTCATGGTTGATGATCATAGCGCTTGCAAGCTGCAGCATTGAGGGTCTTTTTCGATTGAGTGGTTCTGGTCATAGATTTTACCACAATAGCAGCTTTCCATTACATTTGTTTCAAATAGCTGACTGCAAGCACTTGCAGTCATCTCATAGCTCTACGAGTCCAACAGATTCACCAAACGTGAAAGATGTGTGAACTATGAGTCAACCTATGAATCATCACGTTGGGAAGACACTTGTCATTCTCATTTGTGTGAGATGGTACGATCCCATAATTTCCTCACAAAGTTTCTTACTCATGAAATGTTCCCAACGTTCCTAACATTAATTAGCTTTTAGATCTCTCTCTAGCCCCAGGAGGAGTACAGCTCTTTAATGGAAAGTGCTTGTCCATGCAACAAAGGAAAAAAATAAACAGGCCTCCATTTTTAGGCTCAGAGTGTGTAGTCTAGTCTGTACCTATGGGGCGTAGGGAGGGGGTGAATTTTGTGCCATATGGCAAATTTCTTTAAGGAAATATTGGACAAAACTATTTTTTCACTGTAATTTCTACTAAATTCTCTGTTTTATGAAAGGGGAATTTTTTTTTAAAAAAAGCCCAATTTCTTGACATCAAAAATTTTGGGGTGGAGGAAAAATTAAAATAAAATAAAATAAAATAGCTGGTCATGATGGCCCATGGGCCCAAGTGCTAAAGTGTAAATAACTTTCCCTAAGGAACTTCTTATCCCATAGGTACCTAGTAAGTAGGTAAGGGCCCCACAGAGGTAGATATTTTGGAATGGGTCCTAATAGAGGAAATGAGATAGACACCAAATCAATCTCCCAATGAATTTCACAA
>Ga0116227_10003179_pt1 | contig 36726 bp, 20 predicted proteins | sample S1TSphgellanicum_FD_89693 | JGI IMG/M metagenome (GOLD analysis project Ga0116227, IMG submission 89693) | Host-associated microbial communities from peat moss isolated from Minnesota, USA - S1T2_Fb - Sphagnum magellanicum MG | ecosystem: Host-associated > Plants > Peat moss > Unclassified...
AAACCACAAAAAAACCCAAAAAGGTTGGGGAAAAAAAAAAAAAAAAAATTTAGATAAATTGGGGGTTTTTTAAAAACTTTTTTCCAAACCCCCCCCCCCCCCCAAAGCATAGTAGCATTGCCTTTGTGAACATTCCTTTGGCCAGTTCTTCCTTTTAAAAAAGAAATAATTCATAATTGGCAGGGTAGGTTTGTTGTGAAATTATTTTTTTTCTCTCCCACATAAGGTATCCAATGACTAGATTTTGGAAAAAAAATTGAGACTCAATTTCTTGCTTACAATACACATTTGTTATGCATAAGGTTTGGTTAGAAAATACTCAACTTCATACCCAACAATGACAATTGCCTAACATAATGTCAAGGTAGGGTTTTTAACCCATTTGCTATGCATAAGGTTTGGTTAAAAATACTCAACTTGGTACCCAACAATGATAACCGCCCAATATAATGCCAAAAAATTACTCAACTTGATACCCAACAACAATAAATGCCTAATGTAATGTCGTCAAGGTAGGTTGTTTAACCCATTTGTTATGCATAAGGTTTGGTTAAAAAATACTTAACTCAATACCCAACAATGATAAGTAACTGCCCAAAATAATGAATGTCAAGGTAGGTTGTTTAACCCATTTGTTATGCATAAGGTTTGGTTAAAAAATACTTAACTCAATACCCAACAATGATAAGTAACTGCCCAAAATAATGAATGTCAACGTAGGGTTTTTTAACCCATTTGTTATGCATAAGGTTTGGTTAGAAAATACTCAACTTGGTACCCAAAAATGACAACCGCCCAATATAATGTTAAGGTAGGTTTTTTTTTTACCGAAATGTGTTTGTAAAACAAATCTTTGATCCCTATGCACTTCTTAGAATTTGAAGGGTTGAGGAATACTTTTATTATCTTGATGAGAGTTGAAAGCCTTTGCCTTGGCACGTTGCATAGTAATACAATGCTTTGTAAAAGTCGGGGTGCACCCTCTTATCCATTTTGAACCGTATGATGTACTATGGTTTATATTGTATCGTTGACTTCCATGGAAATTTTTTTGATAGACAAATTTGTTGGCATTGCCTACCAAGGCAAAGGGATATTTATTGTGTTTAGATTAATTTATAGAGTATAGTAGCTTAAGGGATTTTGGCCTCTAGGTAATAAAAGGTCTATTTTTATTATATGAGGATTTTTGAAAGATGATAATTTTGGCTTGTGTTGAAACTTAAGATTAGTTATAATAGAGTTGTAATAATATTTTGAAGGATTTTTTGGTTTCTTTTAGAGGATTTTTTTGAAGATTAGGTGTATTTTTGCATGGTGAAATATTTGAATTTTGATCATTCTTCTTTTGCCTTAAGATACATGTTGATGTAAATGGTAAGGCCACAATGTGTGTGATACACCCCTTGTTTTGCATCGTTGATAAAATGAAAGGCAATTTTCATGTTCTGCCCACAATTCAAAATTCGTCAAATTTAAACATTGCACCTGAAAATAAATGGATGGATGGATGGTGGGAGCCTAGAGGACAACAAATGAAAGGTAAATTGTTCCATTTGTAACCATGATCAAAAAAATAATAACATTACATGTTTACTCAGGTTACTTATAGTGATTCATGCACATGGAGAAGGGAAGGGTCATTGGATGTTTTGATCTATGGTTTGAACCTTACATAAAACCGTTGATGAAAAGTTGCCAACCAGAATTGCCACCACCCACTTGCACACCATGATGGATGGATGGATGTCGGGAGGATTGTTGCTATCTACTAAACATCCATTGGATCCATTCTGTCCAACTTGGTGAACACTTTTCCAAGACATTGAAACCCAAAGGCCTTAAAAATGGCCTTACATATCAATTCAATCCCAATCCAATCCAATCCAATCCAATCCCCTATACACATTCAGATCATCAATCTAACCCTTGGACTAGCCAACTAACCCTAGGGGATTAGTTGCAACAGGGGCAAGGCAGTACAATGGGCCTACCTTGGTTATTGCTTGGTGTAAAGTCCTTCTGCTAGGGCAATATCATAGACAAAAGCTTGATTTTCAATGTAACTTTGAAAAGTGGATTTGTAAGGTTAGCACATGTTGAAAGGGCGCAAGATCATATCAAGAATGGAGTTTAATTTTCCATAATATCTTGAGTGTGAGGAAGACATCCCATAATACAACTACTATGTGTTCATGGAGCCCACACCTTTATATTCATGAATATACCTCCTTGAGAGGACAAAAGATTTTATGTCTCTACTTCACAAAACTTGAGGATTTCATTGCACCATACAAATATCCATACAAGTTCATTCTATTTTTCACTAGATTTTGAACAAATTTATCATGACAAAAGTGTTCAATTCCCTAATGGAAAGAGATCAGTTGTTACAAACAAACAATTTCATTTATAATTAATCTATTTATTTATTTATTTATAATTAATCATTAATATATAATTAAGAATCTTGGCTAAGCACATAGGAACCTAAATTCATTTAAGAACCTAGTCTAGGCTATCGAATTTAACCAAAGGCCGCCTAAGCTTAAGTTAGGAATTTAATCAACCTAACTCATCAATTTAAAGTGCAATTGTGAATGTTTGAACTTATGACCTACTTTCACATCCATGCTTAAGGAACAAATCCTTAACCATTGAATCCTTATTTTAGATAAATGAAATATTTTTTCATCACATATTATTATGCACATTCTTTTTTTAATTTATCTATGTATATTTTTTAGGTTATTCTTAAACTAGTGTAAATTACTTTGAACTATTCTTAGGTTATAATAAACTAAATTTGTTTGTTAAATCCTAGGTTATTCCTAAGCTAATGTAAGCTACCCTATGCTATATTTATGATACCATAGACTATTCATAGGTTACAGTACATAAGTTAGTCTAGGTTATTTCACCCTAGGTTTTTATTATTATGTTAAGCTATTTTTTCATTATTCTAGACTATTCCAATGTATGTTATTATTGGCTATTTTATCCTAGGTTATTCCATTGTTTGTTATTATTGATTATTTTACCCTAGGTCATTTCTAGTTATCTAAAACCCATGGTAAAATTGCTTTTAAAGCCTAGGATGGATTAACCAAAAATAACCTCAAGTGGAATAACCAAGAGTATCTTGAGGTATAATAGCCAATAATAACTAAAAATAACCTATACTAGTCTAGGATGGAATAGCCTAAAATAACATAGGTATAACCTTAAGTATTTTAAACAACAACATTTATTCTCTAGATTTATCCAGAGTCTATGATTTCAAGTTTCATACATTTGTGCGCCTTAATTAATTTTGAAAAGACACATTTGGACTTAATTACATGTCAAAAGATGCAGTATTTGATACAAAAAGAAACATAATCTAAGAATCCTTAATCTTCGTCCTGGAATGGTTGAGATTGGAAAAGGCGATGTATCATTTTTGTAATGTATCATGCTAGAAATTGTTCCTTGTTTTTTGTCTTTCAAAGAACTGTAGGAAACTTGTATATCTAAATCTATAATTTAAAGAGAGGCTCAACCCTATCTAGTTTCCAAAGGAACATCTCTAACAAGCAAGTCCAATGTCTTTTAATTTTGAGGTATGGAAATAATGTAATTACCACCATGAATTCTTATATTCTCATACTACTCACAATTCTATAACATAATTACAATATAAATGATCACTACAAAGTGTTTTAAGTTTTTCAAAATAAAAATTTGTATTCCATGACCCAATTTGACACCATAGGATGGGATATGATGAGGCCCTAACATCATGGAATTTGACTTCTTGTAAAGATGCCCTTTGATTAAAAAATTTCCATGATGTAATTTGCATTTAGAGCATTGTTTTGAACAATTGTACACTTGTTCATCACCTTTGAAACACACACAAAAGAAAAACATAATAGGATAAAATCCTTGAACATTGGCTATTTTTAATTTCAAACCTTCCTATAACTTTTAAACCAAAGATCTCTAGCTTTTTTTGCTTCAAAGGGTAGGAATCACCTAGAAAATGTTGATCCATGCCCTGATGGACCCAACTAGATGAGGAATTAAATGCCTCAACATCTCCAAAAGCTTGAATGAATCTAACACTATATTAACCAAATTATTCTGCAAGTTGCCAGCCATCACGTTAGATAAAAGTTCCATTTTATTAAAAGAATGGTGCTTTTGTCTTGTCCTTGATCAATAACATGAGTTCTTGTTCTCCAAATTAAGTTAATTTGAAAAATGTACAAAAAACAATCATGTAAATAATGGGTTCAAACAATGTCACCATTCAATAAACAATAATGATCATAGTCTATATAAATTTAAATAAACATCAAGCTTTTGACTATTGTCAAATTGATGTACATTCAATATGTTTTCATAATCTTTGCAGTTAAAGAAGAATAATTCTTACATTAAAGATCTAGGATACAATGTGTCCTCTTTATTATGCCCAAAATCATTCATTTGAATGTACATGCTGTAGCTTTAATCCTCATTGTGTGGATTTCGGAAGCAAAGATTTAACACTACTTGCACAAATGAACCAAATTGGCTTTAAAAAATAAATTACCACAAGGGAGAAAACAACAATAAGAGGCTGGAAGGAGCCAAATAAGATCATAATGCCAAATTGTGAAGGGCATTAATCTACTTGGAATTATCTTTTGACGTGTTCCCAAGTTCTTAGTTAGGCCCAAGATGGGCCTAAATTACTCAAACAACAGAATTGTGAGGAAATCGGGGCACGCTCCCAGCTCTTAGCACTAGAAAGGGTAGAGGGGCGTGCTAAAGCTCCGAGATGGGACTAGGAAGAGTGACAAGCTTTACTTACTTATTCGAACATGCATCAAACCAACCAACAAGTTGGTTAGATCACATTTTGGAACACCTTTAGTGCTAGGACAAGCCATGGGCAACTCTGGACTCACAAGACTCACCATGGCCCGGACTTGGGGGAAGCCACCACCTTCCCCCATGTAGTATTCTATGTGCCTCTCCGCGACACCCACATCCGAATGACTTTTTGTCCCGAGACTCCCAAAAAGGAGTCCCGAAACTATCTCGGTTTAGACTCCTAGGACTTCGTAAGGTCATAACTCTTTGCTCAAACCTCCGATGAGGTTTGAAGCAAACTTGTAGCTCTCTTCAATAGCTTTCCAACGGTGTGTCGCACTCCACCTGCACGCCCCGAAGTCGGGTCGATTCCTGACTTTTAATGGTCGGGAGTCAAACTGTTAGTTTGACTTTCAACCTTTCTTTTTGCCATAACTTGTGCTGTAGATGTCCAAATGGCCCATGTGAGCCCATTTTCGACATCTACACTTCGATATCTTTCCAATGATATAATGAACACCCAATGCAAGGTGTTTTGACCCCTGTAATTGAATTCTGAAGTTTCGGGAGTCCCGGAAGACTCCCAAGTCCCCATTTCGGGAGTGTGAGTTTCATCTTCACACTCTCTCAAAGTAGGGTTGCGACATCTTTTGTCATGATATCTACATTAATGGTCGGCTTTCTATTCAATGGATCAATAAGGTCCTCGTTCCTCCTCCAGCCACTAACAAAACACTAGCACCGGTTCCTTCAACATAAGACCAAGAAGAAGGTAGGTTTCATCCTTAGCCCCCATAGTCTGCAATTTCTTATCTTTTTTAAAAACAATTTGAGATGGGTGTTTTTTTTGTGGTTTGCAAGAAATCTACAAAAGCTTTTGATTTGTTGTGGATTTGGATTTTTCTTTTTCAAAGCTACCATGGCTTGGAAAAAACAATATGGCTACTACATTGAGAGCTTTTTGGGGACCTACATTGTTGATGCTTCTTGATAAACACGACGACTTTCAATTTTGTAATTCCCCATTTTTCTCTTGCACGTGTTTGGGGTTTGTGGAATGAGCAACAAAAGTGTCATAAAGATGATGAGTGAGAAAAAATGCCATTATTATGTATTTGGGTCACTTCTTCAAAGCTACCACGGCTTGGAAGCCATATCGTTACAACATTGAGAGCTTTTTGGGGACCTACATTGCCAATGTTTCTTGAGAAGCACAATTATTCTCAGTCTTGTAATTCCCCATTTCTCTCTTGCAAATGTGCTTGAGTGTTTTTCACAATTTGTAAAATAAGACCTTTTTTATTTGTTATGTATTTAGGGTTGCTTCTTCAAAGTTGCCATGGCTTAGGAACCATATAATACATTGAGAGCTTTTTGGGGACCCACATTTGCTAATGCTTCTTGGCATGCATGATTGAGCCTTGTAATTCCCCATTTCTCTCTTGCAATTGTGTTTGTGGTTTGTGGCACAAGCAACAAACATGTCACATAAATGAAGAATCATGTCACACAGATGATGAGTGAGAGAAGAAAATGCCATGACTATGCAAGTGGGAAAACATGGAATGAAAAAACTTTCAATGTTAGACACTTGTGTATTCAACAATGTTTCACAAAATTTCTTTTCCATTGGACAATCCACAATGGATCATGAAAATGTGCATTAAAAAATGCTACAAATGTGCACATTGAAACTATTATGTTTGAAAGATTAAAGTTAGTGCGAATGTGCTTGAGGTCTCTTTGTTGGAAACATGAAGCAATATTGCCAAGATGTTTCAAAATTGTTTTTTAGTAAGCACTCAACTTCTTACATTTGACAACCACATCATATTGTAAACATATTGTACACATTCTAGCCTTGATAAGCAAACTTCATTCTAAGGATTATATATTTGTTTTGCACTACATTATGTGGCCAAATCTATAGAAATGTTGGCTTCCTTGCTGCTCTCCCTCCTAAAATGGAATATTTGCAAACAAAAGACACATCCCTTCAAACATTGTGTAAACCTTGCCATTATTTGTAGGTGATCAATATCTCCGCATGGAATTATCCATATTTTGTCTCTCAATGTGTTTGTTGCAGCCCTACTCACAAGCAATGTTGTATTATATAAGTTAAATGAGTACGCCTCACTCATAGGCTTTGAAATTTCTTGACTCCTTTATGAGGTAAAATTTTGCAAAGAACAAGTCCGAATTGAAGTTTTTAAGCAAATTTAGTCCATACTCTATAATGCACAATCATAATCATTGAAGGCTTTTATAAAGAAAAATCTTTTTTCATACTTGTGTGGAATTGATTTCAAGAAAGAATCTTATTTCAACAACTATGTTACCGATGTTATTACTAATGTTCTTCTTCTTAGTAGTATGTGCTTGGCTTAATAGTGCTGATAGCCATGTGAACTATGATTTCACGATACAACATCTCGAGAAAGTTGTATCTCGAGGTGTCAACAAAACTATCATGGAACATTTAATGAAACTTTATAGAGAGATTGCATTGGGTTGAAGGCTACCTACTTATGATGGCCACAAGAACCTTTGTACTATTGGGCCTTTACCATTCCCATCCAAGGAGTTCCAAATAAGCTTTCTTGGGGAAGATGATAGTAGCAATACCCAAAGGTTCCTAAATCAAATTCCTTAGAAATAGTTTAATACACCTTTATGAACTAGGGTTGTTGTCCCACAATTATGACTCATCTTATTATCGGAATAGGAATTGTAGACCACATGTTATGTTTTGAACAATATGATACCAAGTAAGTTATGTTGTGGGTGTTCTGTGGATAATGCTTAGACACTAGTGGAGAATGTTGGCACAAGGTTGAGCTTAGGTCTTTTGCCCTTTTTGGCTACATTGAATTTTAGGAAAGAGAAAAATAAACTAGCCAAGGAAGAAACAAACCAATTGAAGTAAACAGAAAAGAAGAAGCAAGCCAATGAAGAGATAGACCAATTGAAATAATTAGAAAAGAAGAAGCGGCAGCTTGAAAAAACCCTTGATATAGCAATTGCCATTCGCATAGAGCTTGAGAAGAAAAAACAAAGACGCAAGGATGAGGAACGTCACCTCAATAAAAAAAAGGTTGCCCTTGCTAAAGCTATGGCTTTGCAAGTTGGTGATACTTATTAACATATCCATCTTTTGCACACTTTTAGCATCATGTTCGTTCATTTTTTACAAATGCAAACTTCTTTCGTTATAAACATTCATTGGAATCCTTTGATATTAACAAGTTGGCACATGGAATATCATGCTATATGGAGGTCCTCATTTATTGGCATGCTTAGACATGGAACCTCTTGTAATAGAAACCCCTAAATCTTAAACATTTGCTATAAGCCTTTAATACTAGTGGGTAGGTTAAATGAATCGGGGATGTATTAGTGGTTATGAGGGGAAGTCTCTTTGTGTTCTTGGTTGCACATGTTATCATGGTACAAGATGATGATTCCTTTGGTGAATTATTGTAGAGAAGTGTCTTTTCTATTGGTATGTACCATCTAACCCATCTTTTGACATTAATGCTGACATGCCATTTGCTTAAATCTTAATGCGTGTCTTATTAGTTTAATCATGAAATGAATTGTGTGGATCTTCTAGTAGTACCATTTTTTTAAGTGAGCAACAAGAGTTGCACTTATTCAACAATATATGGAAATTGTCATATGAAGTATTCCTAGGTAGAAAAGAAAACTTTCAGTTTCAAGTTCTAAAGATTCAGAAAAGAAAACTTTCAATTTCAAGTTCTAGAGATTCTTGGTAGTGGAATGATGCAAATGATTTGTGCAGGTTTTGGTTAGTGAAGAATCCAATTAACTAGGGCACACATGGGTCACAAGTGAGGGGGATTGTCGAAACCAAATAGATGGGGAAAGAAAATCCATCTTTTTGGGGAGAAATGGGTATGAGACTCAAAGAAGGGGACCTATGCAACACATTAGGCTCAAGTTTATGGAAATTCAATAATTTCCCTATCAATTCTTTTGTCATGTAACACCTTTAATGAAATGGCACAACTTAGGTTAATCATAGATAATTTAATATTTGTTATAGGCATTAAACTTGTGTGACATTATGATACACAAGTATGTTGGAGTAGCATTCCTATTGCTTTGATTGGTTGCTTTGGAATGTGTAGTTTACTGGCTATATTTGCTTTAATACCATGTGCCAGGATGTTTTTGCAAATACTGATGGTAATGAAAAAAAGACAAAGGGGTGGAATTCAAGTGGGAGGGATACACATGTTGAAGGTTGGCATGTGGGTGTGAAAGATGATGCTAGTGTAAAAGGGGATTTTTTGAAGGTGAAGAATAGGAGGGTACAAGGCAGTTTTCCACTTGTGTTGAAAAAAAATTTAGGGCCAGTGATCAAAAGGCCCGTGTAGTTTTAATGGCAGTACGCTTGGTTGTTGCATAAGTCAATTAATGTTATTTCTCATGTTCAAGTGGGGTGATTATGATAATGGAAAAAAAATTAAGCTTTCAAGACACAACTCAAGCATGATTGATTAATTTTGGATGAGCTACTCAATAGGCTCTCTTTGTAAACAAAAGTAGTATTTGAGCATCTAGGGAGCCTCAAGACAATTTCATGGCTTGTGAACTTGCTTGAGTTTGCATATTACATGTCCAATTCTAAGTATATTATTGGGCAACGACTAACACAACTCTTAGAAACACAGACAAACATAAAGAGAAAAACATTGAACCAATTGTGTCTACAACAAGTTCTGATTTTGAACTAGCTTCTAAATTATACTAGAGCTTTTGTATTGTCCATCAAGCAAGGTTAAAACCAAGACAAGGCATCTCCATTGTTTGATTATCCAGTACTTAGCAAGGTAAGTTCAAATTTAATTTTGTTATGTGTATTGTTCAATCCCATGAAATAAAATCGTTCTTTTGTAATCAAAAATTAAACTGTTGGTGGCTTAGAAACACAAGAAGTTGTTGCCAATTTAATTTCAAATGGGCGTCAAGTTTTGTTTGGGATGGGTGTGTTGAAGGTGATAGAGGGCCTTGATGAACATGTTTGATTGTTCTATCACGAGTAGCACCCATGTCCCCCCATGTTGAAGAGCTTTTACAAATTGTCGTGTGTGCCCCTATTCGGCGTGGTTATGATATGAACCTACCATGTTTTATATTTTATTATTTTTGACTCTCTACTATGCCTAGAGGCAATGATTATTTTTGTCTGATTCTTCTGGTTCAATTACTTATTGAAAACATCACATATCAACTATGCTCTTGATAATACCAACATATTTTGCTAAAATGGTTAATTTGTCATAAAAATAGGTTCAACCGTTATTTCTTGAAAATCTTGAAACTTTCAACTAAATTTGATCATTTAAAAAGACATAAAAAATGTATTATGTTTACTTGCAGTAAGGACTTGGCAGTCCAAAAGTAGATGCTAGTCCTACCTAAATGGGAGATTGAAAGTTCAAATCACATGATTTTGCTTTGAGTTCTTTCCCCTAACCACCCATTTTGGGGATTATTAAATGTTGGGATAGGGATGGTCTCTAGACATATAGTTTGCCAACCAACTTTGTGTTGTTACACAAAAAGAGTTGACATATTGAATTTTTGACCTACCTCACACTATATGTTGCTTGTTGGGCTTCTCTAGAGATGTGTGTAACAAGCTTCATCCAAGTGCCAAACATGATTTCCATGAATGAAACAATGGGCTCACTTAATATGCCCAACATTAATGTATGTTGAAAATCAGTTCCTAAACTCAACTATGATGTTCTTAGCATTACGATAACACTACGATTCCAAGAGGAGGGATTTGCATTTGTGGTAGCTTTTTGTTTTTTGGCTACTACAAATGCAAAAACCTCACTGAAGAGGTCCTAGTTGATGGGTGGGTTCACACAAGTAACTAAAGTCCTATGTTTATGTTTTTCATGAAAGACAAATCCTTTCAAGTTCCCTTAAAAGAATGTTTTTGGGGATCAAGCATGAGGTGAAAGAAAATAATGTTTTTCTAGTAGGATAAGTTTTTTATCATATTCTTTTGTTCTTTGGTTTTTTTATCAAAACAAACATGGTTTGATCAAGCATGATCATGGTTTGCCTTTGTGTCAAAACAAGTTTTCATAAATGACATCAAATTGGTTTTGTGGCAAGTACTATTTGTTGAAGATGGGTGTGCCTCAAAATCATGATTGGCAACAAAGATCAATTTGTTTTATTACTAACTTGTAGTCAAATTGATTTAAAATTGATTTTAAGGTCTTGGAGTTTTTTTTTTTGTTGTGTGGCTTCTTGCTTTCTAAGGATCCAAATATTACAAACTTGGCCTCTAGGCTACTATGCAATACTTGGGATAATAAATTGAAACTATTAAAATTTTTGAAAAATAAAAAAAAATGTTTGTCATGCATTATGCATTACACTATATACAAAAATATGTGGTAATACATTACATTATCTATCATTTTGAGTTTTTATCTATTTAGTTTTTTCTTAAAAAAAGGAAGATAAAATGCAAATAAATTCATTATTTTTATTGTGAGATTCTTGAATTGACATTAAATAACCTTGGATTAATCCAAAGTTTTTCTCCCCGGTCATGGGGTTCTAGTAATAAAACAAAATTGTGATGAATTACTTCATTTAGTAGGGAATTATATCAACAAATAATGAAACATGATGATTACATTATGATTCCATAGTAACATAACTTTAGCCAAGGTGAAACGATTAAGATAAGATGGACCTATTTCACTTTTAAGGCCCCATAATGATTTAGGGGTGAAAGCATGGTTAGGTGTCTCAAATGTGGTGTTTGAAAGTTCATAATCAAACATTATTGATTTTTTTTGCAATTTTAATAATTATCAGACCATAAGTCTTATAATTATCCCCTATTCTTTTAATCATAAATATTAATAAGCCAACCAATGAATATCCCTAAACATTTGATTGATAAAAAAATCCATGCAAAAGATTAAATTTTTTAATGTGAAATGGACTCTCAAGGATAAAAATTTACAAAAATCAAATCATTTAAAATTTAAACAAATCAAATATATATATTAAAAAAGTTTCAATGCACTTCACTAACAAATTTTCATTTGATGATGCTTTACTTTTTTAATTTTAATTTTGACACTATTTTTTATGTGATAGATATAGTGCTATTATTTCAAAAATCCATTACGAGTCCATAATCTTTTTAGAATTCATCCAAAAAAATTATCATGAAACCCATTAAAGTCTACAACAACATGAATAATTAAAAAATTGACAATATTAATTATCTTAAAATTTTGCATTTGTATGTAATCCAAAAAAATACAAGTGTGACAATCCAAATTGTCCACCTGTTCATGCTTTCACCCTTAGGCTATTGAATTGCACCCCTCTTTCACCTATTTAAGCTTACTTAAAAGGGGGGCCAAACTTAGTATTAAATGTTAATAGCACACACTAACTTAAAACATGGAAATCTATCAATGCTAAACCTAACATTGTTGACCCTAACATCAATTCTAGTTGGATCCACATGTATGATAGTTATTGATAACTACTGGACCTTCATACCATCTTCAAAATTACATTGTGTCCACAAAACCTTTTGTTATATCTCCTTTTTTATGTTTTTTCGAAATTGAACTTGCATTATGCTATTTTTCATGGTCTCTATTGCTTTTACTCTTAGCATTCATTGTTCATTAATTAATTTTACTAATTAATTCACTAATTCTCTTTCAAAATGCTCTCATAACATTCCACATTTTGTTTTACAATGTTCCTTCACATCACCTCAAACTAATTATTTGTTTAGTCGGTGTTTTTTGTTTTTTTGCTTTGCAATGTCTTTGTTTTCCATCTTTGTCTTCAATGTTTTGTAACGTCTATATTTTTGTTTTTTTGTTTTGTAGTTTCTTTGTTGTTTTACAATGTTTTTTTTTCCCCCTTGATAACACAAGTTGTCTTGCATCGTTTTATGCTTGTTTTGCAAGAATTTTGCATTATTTTGTAATGACTTTCTTTGACATCATTGTTATCTGGAGTTTTTCTTTTTTTCTTTTTTTTTCATTTTGTGACACATTCATTTAACATTTTGTAGTGCCTTTGTTAACTTGTAACACCTTTGTTGATAAACAAATTTGTTGTCATATATAACAAGTACGTACGATGACAACACAAAACCTAATTATTTGTTTTTTCAACTTTAAACCTTTTTTTAAAATCCTTTCATCTTGAAGTGTTTTTGTTTCACATCACCAAGTTCATCTTATGCAACACTTTCATCTTCCAATGCCATTGCCAAAAAATATCTCTTCTATCACAATATAAACAAGTAATTGAAGTTCAACATAAACATTAACTTTATGATTTCTTTGATAGTTGGTTATTTTACATTGTTTTGTTGTTTGTTAAAGATTCATGTATTTCACACTCTTTCTTGTCATTTTGTCATTTTGCAAAATTTTACAAATGGAACAATGTGAAATCTTCTTTTAGTTGGATGCGTGTTTATAAATGTTCATTTGCCCATTGCAAAAGGTTTGTGATAACAACCTTGTTTAATTAATGACAACTTTGTAAGATGTTGCAACTTCAACACATCACCTTTTAATATGTTGGTAACATCAAAGCCATAGTATATATGAGTACATATTCTTGCGTAACTTATTAAGGTAATTAGTGAAAAGCTTGGTGACTAGGTGAAACCTTGAAGTACCATGTGGTTTAGCCATTTCTAATTGGAAAAAATGACAACATAGGTGGATCAAACATTTCTAAATGTCAAAGGAAATAAGTTTCTCAATATTTATAATCAACTAAAGTGTTTCATTAAAAAAACTGACATGAAATACTAAAAGGCCATTCTTGGGTAAAACCAACTAATAGGAGCCAATTTTGGTGTAACCATTCCTTGGTTTTGATGTTCATAAGTCTCGTAAACTAAAAGTATATGCCTTTTTAATATATTAATATAGCATCTAGATAAGTTTGAAAGGTAGTCCAATAAATATATAGTACCTTTCAACACATTTAAAAGCCCGTAACCAATGCTTTTCAACACAATGAAATAGTGTAAAAGCAATGTTGAAGCATCGTTGTTTAACACTATCGAGCATGTTTTTCATCTAATCCCATGTTGCCACATCATTTTTTCAAGACTAATGATAACAACTTAGGAGGTTTCCATTGGGTCATATTTGCCCATTTTTACCCTCTTGACAAAAAATAGAAAGGTTGTTCAAGTGGTTGAAAATGCTTTTAATATTTTGAAACATACATTTTCTACTTGGAAGTGGTTTGTGAAATTATTAACTTCATCACCTATTCTAAACATTTGCTTGCAAATATTTAATTGCATTTTGTAGACACTATCATTCGCCTTCATGAAATCCCTCAAACACGGAGGGTTCATGTACATGGCCTACATGTTGCTACTCATGTGAATATGTCCATCATGTCATTGTAAATCCTTGTGAAGTGTTTTGGCAATCCCAAATCAAGCTTGTCATTCACTATGAGGGGTGAAAACATGCTATTGTGACCCCCTTTGGGGCACTTTTGGGTTTAGTATTATAGTACATATAGTACAATTGTTCCAAAAGCATGGTACATTTAATTTTGGGTATTAATTTTGGTTTTTGGGTTCTACAACAAATTTTTTTAACAAAACTATTGCTATGTAGTATTATTTTTTAAATAATAATAAATTTCACTATCTATATTGAAGGATCCATGATTACATTTATAATATACATTGGTATAAAGGCCATAATTTTGTTGTGACTACACTAACTTTAGAGTTTCATTAGTCATTAAAATAATCAATTTTAATGAAATTATAAAAATGGCCCATCTACCTATTCTTGTCATCTTCTACATGGATGTGATTTCTTGTCAAAATTTCAATTTACCACACATATATTTCATCTTCGTTGAAAACACTCATTTTTTGATATGAAAATTTACAAATTAATCACATGGTATCCAAACATATTTGAAATGACATAGTTCAATATACCTTCAACTTTCATAAAAACTAAAAATCATTTAAGTTATATATATATATTTGAATACATAAATACATTACATTCGTTTTCACAAATATACTCCAATCTCCCATTTTATTAAATGAAATGAAATAATTTCTTTTCTAATCTTTTGCGTAGGTTATATTCTAACATAATATGAAAAAATATTGTGAAAATATTTCAAAAGTTTGAAGTAGGATACACTCAAACGTGCACATCCCTGGAAAGTAGTATAATGTGACACTTAAAGGGGGTCACCATAGTGTGCTTTCACCTTGAGGTTCCAATATTCTTCATTGTAACTGATGCCATTCATGTGATCATAAATTAACTTGTAATTACCATAAATAGCTCCCTACTTAGCTTTGCAAGTTGGAGCAATTTGAAATGTTTTTGATCCAACTTTTGACACACCTTAGGTTTGTCAAATGGCCATGTCAAAAGTAAAAGAACTTGTTGATTCCCAAGTTTGCAACAAAATGAAAACCTAGGGCATGTTCCTTAACTCCCAAGAGAGAAATAGAGGTATGAGCTTCAAGATGGGATTAGGGTGGCATCACAAATCATAATTCAAAATGAAACCAACCTACATAAACCAAAAAGAGGGTGACTACTACAAGTTGAAATCAAAATGTTGCATTAATAAACCATGAGTAAACCAAACTCACAAAACAACCATGGCATGGATTTGAAAAAAGAAAACTTTTTTTTTTATATAATATACTTTGTGACTAGCAATGGGGATTACATCAAAGTGGCAAAAAATCTCAAGGCTTTCAAGAAGGAATCTTAAAAATTTTGGATTTTCAACAAGTTATGGGTTTCATACCTCTTAAATAAAAACTATGATCAAAAAATCTTCAAAGGGAAAATTGTAACTCTTGAAGAAACCCTTTCAATGTTATATCACATGCTCAAGTTGAAGGTCATATATGACCCCTATTTTTTGGGGTTTAGTGGTCAAAAGTCAAATTACCAATTTGATTCCCTACTTTTCATTTGGCCATTTAATTCTTAGCTCACAACTTCAAATGGAAAATGGGAGACCACTTTCCATATATGCATTTCAAGACCTTTCTAATGGTATATTGGGGCCCAATTTGGACCAAGTTTACTACATTCAATTTTGTCCTTAAAATATGGGATTCTGGCTGAAGTGGGAAACCCATTTGGGAGTGTTCAAATTCATTCTCCCACACCTAGTTGGGGTGTGTTTGAATCTTGGGAAACTCTCTTTATTTGCTCCCCCTTGTGCCCTAACCTTGGTTGCGAGCCCAAGGTTAAGGTCACAACAACTTTCATGATAACTTTAGAAATGTGTTTCCATTTAGTGAACTCATAGTTTCCATATTGTTTCTTGGATCAATAATCTCCAAGTTCACCTCATGGTTTGGGCCTCTTTGCATTGATGAAAGTAAAAACTTCAAATTTTGTTTAATTTGGTTATTGCATCCTCAAGCTTTCATTTCCATAAAATCTATAATTTGTACTAACTTGCACTTTCCTTTGCTATGGGGCAAACCATCTTGTACCACTAGGAACTAATACACTTTGATTTTCTTGGATTCATTAAACTTTTAAAAATCATAGAAATTTGTTTTTTAATGAGTACATTTATTAAGTTCCATAGATTTTGAAATTTCAATAACATCAAAAATATTTTTTATTTTGATGTTCTTAATCATTGCATTTATAAATTGTATTAACAATGTAATGTTGGTTCCTTCCCTTGAACCTTTTGGTCAAGAATACAAATTTGAAAGATGACTTGAGAATTCTCTTGGGAATTTTTTCTTAAATTAATTTTGAACTCATTCTATTTTTATTTTTTCTAAGAAATTAATTAAGTAAGTATAATTTAATTATGAATTTCCAAAGTTAAAGCTATTGATTCTTAAAGGGGTCATCTCTATTAAGAATACAAAATTTTAGCAATTTCCATTGTTTAGGAACACAAAATAAACTTTAGGTCATATATTAAGGCACATAATGGATAGACATGAATATATATATATATATATATATAATTTTTTTTTAAAATTTTTTTTTGTGAAAACATTTAAAACAAAGTACCCAAGAAAATTATTTGGCCACTTTTGGTTTTTAAAGGAATTCTTTGAGGTGGTCCTGGTGATACCACCCAAGGATGGGTTTGCCCTATGTCACAATGGAAGTGATGATCCTATAGTGCCATCATTGAAGGACTTATAATGTTTGCATACATGGTTCTTAGATTGTAGTTATTCTACACAATTAAGTATCAATGCAATTTTTATTTTTCAATTTTTGTAATGTTGATCGATTATGGATTTGTGTAAGTTTCTAGAATTCAAAGATTTAAAACTATTGCATACATCTTTGATACACTTTGTAAAAATTCTTCTACAATTCATTATTAATGCAATTGTTCCTCTTCAATTTCTTTGTTGGTTGGTTGATCGATTGTGTGTGTGTATAAGATTATGATACAATGAACCACACCCATCTCCTTTTCCAAAAACACAATAGTGAATAATTGACATTGGAAAGGGATGTGGTGTTTAACCATTGCACAAAATTTATGTTTGAATTATAGTTTTGAGTTTTACAATTTAATCTTTAAATTTCTATATATTACAATTTATATTTACATGAATCCAATTGAAAATCCCATCATGTAAAATGTAATAATTATTTAATTTTCACTAATATGAAAATTCCCCCAAAAATTTGAATCAATTTTGAAAATTCTTATTCAAATTATTTAAGACCTCGTGAGTGCTCATAAGTTTTAAATTATCATTTTTCACATTCAAATGTTAATAAATGTGAATTCATATGTCATATACTTTTATATGTCATTCTTGCATGTATATTACATCACAATACATACGTTACATGAGAAATATTGAATTTGAGGTTGAGTTGAAAACTTGCAAGGATGTATTCAATAATGATTACAATTGCAATGACTCATTTTATCACAAACTTGTGCACTGTGCAAGTTTCTATAATCTAAAGATCTAAAAAGGTTTGCATACATGTTTTTTACACTTTGCTAAAATTATTATGCAATTAATTACCAATGCAATTGTTCTTTCTCAATTTCTTTGTTGGTTGGTTGATTGATTGATTTGTGTGTGCGTGCATGCACTATATACGTGTATGGCATTTAGAAACTATTTGTTGATGTTTACTTATGGTGTTGGAAGAATTCAATTTCAATTGTTTGTGGGGTTTGCTAGTTTCATTATTGGAGAATTTTGTGATCAATTATTGGTGCAATTTGCTAGCACTATTGGAAGATGTTACAATTGACTTCTAATGCAACCTATGCAATCTATTAATGTTCCTTGAAAACTTCATAATCATCTTGAACTCTACTACCAATAAAACATATATTAACAATAATGTAGAATTTGAACAACCTTGAATATAACGAGTCTTGTAATGTAACTTTTATAACACTTGTAGCATAGCATATAATTTGTAAATGTGATCTTCAAAACCTTGCCAAATTGCAAATGGTGTTGGAAAAGGAAACATAAACAAACTTGCAATGAATAATGACTTTGAAATTTAGCATGCAATTGAAATTGGCAGAGGAAAAGGGAGAAATAGAAGGGGAGGATGCTCTTAGTGTTGAAAAGCTTACTTGATTTTTGTGATTTTATGTAACATTGTTCTAAATGCATAAAATCTTTTTTTTTTGAAAATTTTGTTGTCTTAACATTGTTTATTAACACTAGGTTACTATAATGCCAAGTCTACTCATAAATTATGTTCTCTTTACCATCTCCTATATCTTTAATTAGTTGGATCCCATTACAACCACGGTACCACCATTTCATTCAACTACCAACATATATTGTGTAACTATGAATGCAACCTTATCAACGTCAAGACCAAAGCTCAAACCTTGTGCAAAAGAAACAACTGATGCAAGATCACATCTTTGTAGATATTCCTCAATGTATAATTGGTTAAACAAGATTTTAACAAATTTTGATAAAAGAGGATTGTCTAAACGCTTGGGCTTTTATAACATATATAAAAGATAATTTGCTACACAACATTGATAATCATGTCATAAATTGTGTGATTGTGGTAGCAAAATAATAATCCAATTTTGAAATATTCCAAAATAACTACCAAGGAGCTTGCATAATCTTCCGTAGGGACATTGTTTCAATATATCTAAAAATATATATAAACATGAGGAAAATATGCATGTAACAAGAAACAAATGCACTTGAAAAAATAAATAAGTTTCAATTGCTAATGAGACCCCAAGATGTATACCTTATGTTGGTGCCAAACCTTTCCTTGGCCCTAATTATTATGGATGTTGGAAAAAAAGAATTACCAAAATCATGCAAACTTTAGTGGTATTTTAGGTGGTCCTAATTATTATTTTCCCATGGTTTTAATAGTTGATAAGTGACAACAAATTTAATTATTGATGAACAAAACAAGGTACCATTTGATAGTTGGGAAGGGAAAACAAGTAACGAGAGGTGTTGGTTGTCATCTTTGTTGTGTTCTTCTTCAATTGAACAAGTTCACATTCCCAACCTCACTTTTCAATTTGTCGTTTTCTTCAATCTTTAAGGTTTGTGCTCCCTTTACAACTCATTACAACATGGCCAACAATAGTAGCCGCAACAAGTTTGCATTAATTTTCTATCATTTTGATTTTGGAATGGTCTACATGGTAGTGGCAATAAAAGAAAAGCAAGTTACCACACTTCAAGCACTATTTGGAACAACTCATAATTATGTGTTGCTACAAAATTCCTTACAAGGTTTTATGGTGAGGCCTTGTGTCTTCTCGTTCCTTTAGTCCATTCAATAACACCATTTCCTTATATGCATGTATTCTCTTTCTTGGCAAACCTATTATGTATTTTTTGAACAAGTTTTATAAAACTAATTGGAAAGAACCAAGGTTGTTGTCATTTGTGTTATCTAATCCATTAACTTTTTGGGGATTTTACAACTATAATTTCTTATTTTGTTGAGTTACCTTTAGCATGAAAATTGATATCTTGGTGATGGTCAAGGGATGTAATGAATATCTTCACCTCTAATTTGGAAGTATATTAATTACTACTTCAAATGCAAATGAACAACCTCAAGTTTTGTTTTTGTTGGTGAAAGCACATTAAGGGTGAGCCACTTTTCACCAAAAAAGGTGATGTTTAACAATAGTACGTAGTAAAATAAAGTGTTGATGACATCCTTTAATTTATTTTTTAACATTAAAATTTTCATGGGGATATTTCAAAAAAAAAAAACAACCACTCCAATGGGCATTTCATTTTTCAATATGCCACATTTCATATGAAAATATGGTATATTCAATAACATATTAAATTATATCCTTTTGCCCTCACTTGCTTCCTAAAATATGCAAGGAATGACCTCCCTAAAAATCAAACACATAATACAAATAATCAACACAACATAACATAGTATTTCAATGGCTAAGAAATTGCCATTTGTGGTTATTTTGCTTCATAAAAATTCTCAAAAGGTTGAATTCAAGGTTTACATTAACTTTGAATGGTTATTTCATTTTGGAATAAACCCCCAACCATCATATATCCAAATTACATTACATGCAACTAATGGGGTTTAATTGTTAAAGCATTACCATTATAAACATGTCAACCCAAGGTGTTGGGGAGTTTGCAAGTTGGAGGCAGGTTTTAGCTGTTGCAAAACTATCAACATGCCCCATAACCTTGATAGACCTTGTCAAACAACGATAAAATTTCAGCCACACAATTCCCATATTGAAACATAGCTCTAAGCAAAGCCAAAAAATAACATTTCCAAGTAATAAGTGCGTTGTTTGTAGTCAAAGAACAAGTTTAGTTTCTTTGAAATTTGGAATTGTTGTAGCTATGATTCTCAAGTGTGCCAACATTGCTTGCATTCAAACATGTAATTATAAAAAACACAAGAAAAAAAGAAAAGGAAAATGATATTTTAAAATGTTAAAGAGAAAAAAACAAAACAAAAGAAGAAAGAAAAAGATGACACAAAAGAAGAAAACAAAAGAAAAGGGGGAAAAATAAACAATGAGGAAAATGATGCAAAGAAAGAGAAGAAGAAAACAAAGAAATAACAAAATAGGACAATGAAGAAGGAAAAAAAAAAGGAAAAGTTATAAGAAGATGAAAGAAATGAGGCAAAAGAAGACCAAGCAAAGAACCAAAATAAAACAAAAAAGGAAAAAAAAACACAAACACATGTGACCACAAGTGAGGTGACAATAGAATTTAAGGAAGTAATGTGAAAGGGGAATATGCATAAATGTTGTAAGACAAGTTTAAAGTAATATGAATGCAAAAGGGTTTTAGGGCTTAGTATGTCATTATCTACTTTCTACCATGAAGCAGAAAGATGTAGTTTTGTCATTGTTTTCTTTTTAGAATTGTCCATCACTACAAAAGGAATTCATGAGTGCAATCGAATAGTTAGGAAATGTGTTTTGTTGTTTTTGTGATGCAGATGTTACAATTCTTTGTGGGTGAGTTGTTGATGGCGGAAGATAATGCCACATTTATGAAATAATTGAAGAAGTTTCACAAGAAAGATGTTATTAGGACTTGTGCAATGGAGGATAAGAGGATGACAAGGGGATGAAACAAAGAGAGGAACATAGGAGGTGTCATAAGCTAAGTTTTTACAATAGACTTGTGTGGGATTTTGGATAGAAGTAGAAATTGTCTCCTATTTTGGTTACTATTAATTTTTCTTCCATTGTGCAAATAGATCTGGATAGATCATGCACTTTGGAATTGTATGAGGGGTTGATGCTAGTATATGAAGACAATATGACTTGGTCAAAACTGCAATCGAATGGGCATATAGTGGGTTTTCAATTATGCATGCACTAAGAGAAAGAAAAACTAGGAATTTGAATCCATATGGGTGGTGCACTTAGAACAAGAGACATGAGAAACCTTTAATTTGGGTATCCTTCGGGTGGGACAAACTTTTAGAAAACATCACAAACTAGCATATGCATTAGAAATGGAATTAGCAAAATTGGTTCAATCAATATGTATTTACCCATACCTTGAGTGGCTTTACATAACATTATGTTGATTACACATGCTAAAGATAGGACCTTGTTATATAGGGAGATAGAAAGGAAGAAAAAGGTTGGGAAATCCTGAAAATTGCATTGAAGAACTTGAGTTACTACATTGCATGATAGAAGTTAGGGTTAGCAGCTCAAATGACCCATAGTGAGAATACTAATTTTTGACCATATTCCATGAAATCAAGGTGCATTTATAATTAGAATTGGGACAACAAATAGTGGTATGGCAAATCATATCATGACTACAAATGGTTGTAATCAAATTATTGCAAGTTAGTAATACTCAAAGTCGAAATTTTATTTTCTTTGGTTTCCATTGTGAATTGTTCAAAGGTCCTTTTGCTTGAGCATAGATTCAATGAATCAAATCCTAGAGATGTCATAAATGTAATAGGCAATAAAGATGTTTGTAAAATATGTGTGTATTCCCTTGTTTTTGGTTACACACACACACACACACGTACAAGAAAAAAAACACAAGGTGCACATATTGGGGCGTTTGGTGAGAACAATACTTTGTGCATCATTGCTAGATCAAAGAGACCTCAATGGCAGGATAGTAAAAAAACATAGACCTTGAAGAGTAAATATAACACACAAGAGAAGAGAAGAGTCGTGTGTGAAAGAGGAAGAGTTTCAGCAAAAGAATGTTGTATATCACCAATTTAAATGTTGCTCCTCTCTTTGAGAATCCTACCTCATCATTACCTGCACATCCTGGAGATAGGGTTTTTCTCAATGGACTTAGGTTTTAGGTGAACCTCAATCAGAGAAGCTCAACTACAAATGTCATAGAGGACCCATCACATGGACAAGCAAGCAAGCAAGCAAGCAAAGCACAAACACAACCCCAAAGAGTCAATTTGTTGTTACATGCAAGAGATTGTTACATTTGGTTGAGGTCAGATAGAATGGGTCTGTTCCAACCTCAAGGAAATTGCACAGCTGAACAACTGCGTTTGGATTACTCATTGTAGGTTTAGGGTTTAGGGTTTAGGGTTTTTCCCCATTTGAAACATTAAAAACCCAGCATGCACCAGAGATTTGTTTTGTGGTGAATTTTCGCCATTTTAAGAGAGATATATATATATTCTCTGTCAAAAATTCCCTGTTATCAAAAGAAAAAAAAAACACTCCAAAAAACAGGGGAAAAAAATCTAAGGTTTTGCCAAATTTTGCAACTGGAAAGGGTACTTAAGATTTTTCTACCTTCATATTTTGAATATCGCTAAATATTGCTAAATTTTTTATGGATGATTGCAACTTGAGCAACATCACAAAATTGGAAAAAATTAAAAGTATATAAATTAAAAAATAAAATGCACTCCAGCATTATTTTTTGCAAAATATCCACAACTCAGCAACTAAAAAAACATTTGGGGGCAACTCTTACAAAGTTTTATTTTTGTGCCAAAAATATGTGCCAAAGTCGACAGATTAACATTTTTGAAATCGCCATATTTAGAAAATGGGTTCTAGCAGGTGGCCAAAAATTAGCAGGATTCTTAAATTTTCCTGCTTTCCTCTCTGACCTGTAGCCAAAATATGGCTAATTCCTCTCATGGAGGATCACCATTGTGGCTACATGATAAATTGGGGGGACAAAAAACCCACATGCACTCTGGCTGAGTGGCAAATTATAAAGCCTCCTTGGGTGAAAAGAAACCACAAGTGGCTACCATGGCACAGCTTTGGCACAAATTATATATTATTTTTAGAAATGCTGAATTTTTTCAAAATTATTTTTCTGAAAAAGGAAAAAATTGTGTGAAGGGAAATGAAGCATCTTTTTTGAATATTCAGGAATATATAATTTTTTCAAAATGGAATCTCCACACTTAATTAATTAATTAGTTAATTAATTGGCAGACATGTGCTGAAGGTTACCCTATAATATGATATCCAAGTCTGTTTTTTTTTAAAAATGTATTTTGTGATGCAGCCAAAATGACAATAGTCCCTAGTAATGTGTAGCCAAACTGGCAATCACCCAGAGGAAGATTTAGCCAAATCCAGCAATAAACCAGATATGGAGTATAAATCTTTAATCATCCTTTTATATTTTTGGCTAGTTCCTAAAACAGGGGACTTAGTGAGAATCCTCATGGCCATTTTGGAAGGCACTAGTAATGAGTATTTCAAAAAATATTTAAGTGTTTTTTGGGTTTTTTAGTTTTCAAATTATGGGGAAAAAATTTAAGAGGATACCATCTAGTGGCAGCTGGTTACATCGAGATACAATTGAAACTATCCTGTGTACTCTTCTCTTCAAGGAGACCTCCTTTCTGCTGTTTGGACCTCTGGCAAAGATAATAGGAACAAGGAATGAAGCTCACAAGGTGGAGAACCCAAAAACTTTCCATGACATATCTTGTTAGTCTTCATATCTTCTCCTATGTATGGCTTTCACCAACAAGAACATCAAGTTTAGCTTTACTGAGTAAAGCTACTGGCGCCCAACTCAAGTACAAATCAGGTCTCCAACATTCTCTTCAATTCTTGTGAAGTAACTCCTTTGTAATTCTGCCCTCCAAATCCAAAAGGTTGCCCTCATTGCAGTGCTGCCAGAAGGAAATTTATCCTCCCACCAGACTGCACAACATGAACAACAAAGATGTCAGTTAATGTCTCAATTTCTGGTGCACAGCTCTACTTTCCCAATGCCACATCTCTCACTGCACTCCAGAAAGACAATCCCCCCAACACACCACATATCCATGCAACAAAAGTTTGAATCGACTCTCTTCTCCGTCTCCTTGCATTCTCATTAAAGATCTCAGCTTGGTTACTCAGTGAAGACATGCCACTGAAATAGTTTGCTAGCCTATTCAACCAAGCACCCATTATACAACAAAAGGGACAAACACAGCAAGTTCCCAAGTCCAAATCTGGCTGTCACAAATTCCAATTGTTGGGAGATCTGTCCTCTCTGCTCCCTGACTTTGATTGACATTCAAACTGCAACTCAGGTACTGTTTGGTGGCTCAGCTTCATTGGATCAGATCTGCATTTTTCCAACACAGTGCCACAGAGCCAGAAGTTGTGGCCCGGTAGGTTACATCAATCAGATCAGTTTCTCTGCAAGGAAAATGGAGCTATCAAGTTGGGGCTCGTTACGGACACAAAAGAAGTTAACAGAAGATGCAAAACCAAAGTACTTGCCAAAAATCCTTTGGAAAACTTGATTGAGAAACATCACCTTTATTCCCATCAACATGCATGATGTCTGGATAGCCACATGTAAATTCATGCAACTGAATTGTGGTCAATACACTTTGAGTTTGATCATCAGGCCTGGTATGTCCAGCCTGAGACTGCAAGAAAACATGTACTAAGTTGCAAACCCTACATACTGCAATGGAGGAAGAAACTGAACAATACCTGAGGCTCAGAAATGAGCCCAACTCATTAAAAAAAGGTCCTACTTATTCCACCAAAGAGTCACATCCTTGCGTCGATGAATTTTCTTCTGCAACTGAAGCAACCCATAGAGAAGAGCTTCAGCTGTTGGAGGGCAACCAGGGACATAGATGTCAACAGGCACAATGCGATCACAACCCCGAACAACTGAATATGAGTAATGGTAGTAGCCTCCTCCATTAGCACAGCTCCCCATTGATACTACCCACCGTGGCTCCGGCATCTGGTCATAAACTCTGGGGAAAATTGTCTCCAAAACCACAATTCAGATCATGAGAGATGCATCATCACTGACAGGTCAAATGCAGACAAAGGTTATGCTTACAGCAATCTAGAAAATAAACCAAGTCATAAATCCAGCACATGTTTTAACAGAAGAAACCCTAACCACAACATTACACATGAGAAACACCTTCTTGCAAACACTTCCTTTCATGTAATTCTGAGAAACTAGGGTAGGCAAGGAATCATCAATCCAAGGATGCAATGCAAGGTGATTGGAAAACTGCAACTCAAACTGAGAGAGATTGTACATTTCTTAGACACATATACAATAATTTTTTATGTATGAAAACCAGAACAGAAACCAGCACGTTTTTTGAACAAGAACCCTAAAAAATACAATCAGAAGAAGCCCTAACCACAAAAGAACCCTAAAAGATACAAACAGAAGAAGCCCTAACAACAAAAGAACCCTAAAAGATACAAACAGAAGAAACCCTAATCACAAAAGAACCCTAAAAAATACAACCCGAAGAAACCCTAATCACCAAAAGAACCCTAAAAAATACAAACATCGCCCAGGAAAAATGCACGCAATCTCTCTGCTTCGTACATTCTGTGAACTTCAAAACGAGGGCAAACAGGAGACAATGCAAAAAAGAGATCGAAAGAGTTTCGGCCGGGGGGGGGGGGGGGCCGGTGTTGTTAAAAAGCTTCAGTGACATACTTGCGCAACGCGGGGGCCATCTTATTGGTAAGAGTTCCGGCGACGATCATGCAGTCAGATTGTCTGGGACTCGGCCTAAAAATGATACCAAACCTATCCAGATCGTAACGAGCCGCCCCGGTGTGCATCATCTCCACAGCACAGCAAGCCAAACCAAAGGTCATAGGCCATATGGAACCGGTACGCGCCCAGTTCATCAACGCATCCACCTTGGAGAGCACGTACTCCGCCCCTGGTCCACTACTGGAACCCCCTCGACTGGAGCTCGCCGTTGGCTCCAGCGTTGCCAAAGCTGGCACCGTGCTATGCAACAACCTGGTTGTCCATACCCTTGCCGCCGCCGCTGCCGCCGCCCTGGGCAGCAGCGACATGGCCATCGCCGATCGCCTCTTGTCGTCCCGTGCTCGAATCTCGTCAAATGTCGCGCGCGTTGAGTGCGAGAGGACAGAGATGGGTGCCGCAGCGCACAGGATTCTCAAATAGTTACTTACTAGTAAGGCGGTTATGGGGCTATTTGGTAATGAATTTTTTTTTACCATTAAATAATAAATTGTCCTTTAAAAATCACTGAAAATATTAAATCGCTGAAAAAGATGCTTGTCAGTGGCACTTCCACAATTAGTAAGGTACCAATTTATTTATTTATAATTAAAAATTTGATGAGCTTGTTTTTTTTTCTTTTTTAAAAAAAATTCACATTTCTTTTCTTTTACTAAAAATTTCTTTTAACAGGCCCCATATTCTTAAATTACCTTAAAAACATCAATACAAAACAACATATCTTTACAAAATGAAATTTTAATTGTTATATAATTACTGAACTTCATTAAAATTTTGAAAATTCAAATTTATCATGACACAAAAACAATCTTTGAAAATGCTGAAAAAATCAACACCAAATGTTGAAAATTACAATCGAAATCATTCAAAATGTTGAAACTATGAAGACCATTGACTTTCAAATGTCACAAATAATGTAAGAATTATGTCTCAAACTACAAAGAGTAAAAGTTCAATGCTCAAATTTTTAAACTTATCAAATATCCAAACTATGAAAGCTTATCAAATCAACCAAAATGTGGTGTCAAAATTCATCTCAAAATTATTAAAAATCTCAAAGTACCAAAGAACTTGAAGCTCAATGCTCAAATTATGAAGCCATCCTACCAGTGTGATAGATCAAATCTAAAATCAAAAGCATATTATGTTGGCATTGAAGAAGAAAAAGAATTGCAACACAAATGTTAGCAATTTGAAATCAAGTTGTGTCAAGGTAATGCGTTATTTAATCATGTTGTTAATTATGATCGGAAAATTTTGAAGCTTGCTAAAACATGACTAAATGTGGTATTAACACTAACCACTCCCTATGGAGATCAGCCAAAAATTGTATCCAATTGTTCTTTGTGTTTAAAAAACTAGATTTCAAAACTCATTCCAAAACCCATCCTTAACATAAACAACAATTTTTTCTGGTTTAGGCACATGCACAACACATTTATCTTAAGAAGAATTATTGTAGCACTAAAGTTTAAAATAGGAATAACTTGTTCAAAAGTTGGAACATTATCAAGAATAGGAAAATTAGCAACTACATCACCTTGTCCACAATCATGATCACAAACTTAACATCTCATGACTTAGTAACAAAAATTGTGCAAAATTTGTACATTTCACACATTAATATCGTGCATTGAAAACACATTTGACATGTGGATTTATAAGAAAATACAAAATTTGTGTGACATTTGTTCATTCATAGATTTGTATTTCATCAATCAACACATTTATCTATTTGTCAAATGTGTTTTCAATGCATGATATTCGTGTGTAAAATGTACAAACCTATGAATAAATGAACTTCACACAATTTTCATTATTAATTTGTCACATGTTTAATTTGTGAGTTTGATCGTACAAAACACAAAAATCACCAAAAAAAAACAAATTCAAGAAAAACACAAAATTAAAAACAACAAATTGCTCCCCCAAAAAAAATAAAATTACATTTTTAATACAAGTTTTTATCCTCACTGAATGACTTGTGATAATGAAACAAATAACCATCTATAAATTTGCCACTAACGATGTGTTGCAAAACCTTATCTTGCAATTTTTTAAAATTTTGGTTGTACTAATAAAACAATAAAAACTAATTAGTACCATGCAAATAAAAAATTGAAAAAATCAACAACACAAAATTTTAAAATTGTAACAAAATGGAAACTTGCAATTGAAGACTTCCTAGATGAAAAATATTTGAAACAATTAGACAAAATAGGAAAGGGAGAAGGATTGACTTCTTAAATGAAATTAAATCCTGATGCTTAGTGACTTCCATGCCAATATATTCCCTAGGAACTAAAACATCATCCCTGTAAGTGATACCAACCCTTCTACCTGTCTTGTTGGACTGTACATTATTTTAACTTTGAAAAAACAATAGTGAATTTATCCATTATGAAAAGTAGTTGGTTTTTACCAATTGGAGTAGTCATGAACCAAATGTCATCACATGGTTTCCACTTATGCTTAAAACCAAAGAACATTGGATCATATGGCCTAGGCTTACTAAAAGCCCAATTTGTGGGGCCTCTTTTTGCCATCTCCTAAAAAGTTCCAATGACATCAACAACAAGGTAATCAACAAGAGGCCAATGCTTATCAACGAAACATTTAGTCACGTCAATACACCAATTATTGAATGCACCTTGGAAAAATTGCAAAACACAACCAATAGCTAGTTACAAAATGCAAAAATCCTCAATATCAACATTCTTCAACTCTTGATAGCCTTAGATGAAAAAAATCTTGATGCAAAAGTTACCAAACCAAGTATTCAAGCTTGTTAATGATGATGGCTGACAAATTGTTTGCCCCAACATTTTCCAGATTCCTCCTCAATAAACAACACATTAAAGTTTTCATGGTTTTTCCTTGGCCTGACATTTGATGCATGAAACATTACCTCATCACCAACAAGTTTCATTCATCAAAATCTAACATTAATGAAGATTGTTGAAGGGTGCAAAAGGAGCAATCCATGTTTCCACAACACATTGTCCGTATCTTTTTTGAATAAACTTTCTAATGGCTTTTATTAAAGACCAAATGTTGTAGGAAACAAAAATAAAAAATAAATAATAACTTGTGAATGTTGTAGCAAATGAAGCTACATATTTAATGTAGAAACTTTCAAGAAATAAATGCAACTCATGAAACAAAAAATGTTTAGAAACAAAACAACTTGAGAAAATGTGAAAGCAAAAAAATAACAAATCAAAATTAAATGCAAACTAGAATTGGATTTTTTACCTAATTAAAGGGTATAGAATTCAATCCTTTTTTGCAACTTGAAGAACAAACAAAGCAAGCATGTCTGCTAAATCCTTAATGGAATCTACATTTTCAAACAAATCCACAATAATGTTTTGTATTCTAAAGCCTTAAAAGTTCCTCCATTCATCAAACGCATTCCTTGCCAACATCTTGACATGTTTACTTGTCCTTTTGTTGCTTTTGTTCACATTCTCCAACTCCTTATCAATTTCAAAAAACCAATTCATTACAACATTATCAACAGGTTAAAAACCATGGGTAGAAACAACATCACAAATAACCTCAAAATGTAGATCAACTTCAAGAACTAGCTCATCAATACTTAAATGAAATGAAAGAACATCAAAATCATCAACACTCAAAAGAACCAAGGGATTACAAAAATAGGAGAACAAGGTAAAATTTGTTTCAGCAAAATTATGGGGAGATTGAACAAATGTTTTAGGGGATTGCAAATACAATCCATAGGCTTCAACTTTTGCCCATGTGAAATCAACCTCATCAACACCGTCAAAGTAAGAAAATGGCATAACAAATGTCAATGTAAAGCACCAAAGTCAATAAAAAGATAAGAATGTAAATCAATAGACTAGTTAATTACAACCAAACTTGACAATCCCAAAATAAAATTGATGGAAGTTTCAATAAAAAGATTTAAAATATCATTGAAACAATATTTCTTCAAAGTAGGCTTATCAATGAATGACATTGTTACAAAAACACAAAAAGCGACACAAAAAAATGAATATAAATCTATAGACAAAACTCCAATCGACGAGAACTTGAAAGTAAAAAGAATATGGATAAGAATATTTACAAGCCAATTGAACCAATGTTGGTGCAAAATAAACACATATTTTTTTCTAAATGTTACACAAATAAGTACAAATGCAAAATTGTTAAAAAAGAAACAACGATGTATCCATAACATCTTGTTACAAGACAATGAATAAAATCAACAAGAAATAACAAAAGGGAAGAGAAAGAGAAGATGTTGCAAGTAATGTTGTTATAACCAAACAAATTCTTGCAAATCAATGAAGGTGGGAGAAAGATGCAAATTGATGATGAAAGGAAATCAACTTCTCAATTTTCAATGTTGCTTGAAAAAAAAAATAGCAAAAAATCTTGCAAATTGCAAGGACGAAGAAAAAAAAAACATCAATTCTAACATACAAAGCACAAGATGAAAAAAACATTGTTCCAACAAAGATTAGATGAAGCATATAAGATGAAGAAAATATTATCCTATGAAAAAATTGTTCCAACAAACATGGCTAGCACATGGGTTCCATTTTTTTTGGCAAAATGAAAATAATGAAAATAATGATATTTTTTCACATTCCCTTTTATTGAAAAATAATTTCCAATTTTTTTTTTTAAAATTGAAATACTTTTGCCAAATTTGAACTTTGATTCTAATTTGGTAACATTTTATTAATTGGTTTAAAAACTATTTAGATATGTTCTAAAAATGTATTATCATTTAATGCTATTTTTTTCTTGGGATGTTAGCCAATGATGCAACATCATAGAATTGGAAAAAATATGGTTGGTTGTTTGAATTGTTTTTCTTAGTTATAGTGAATGAAATAATTGTTAAATGTGTAATAAGGTTTGGTAGGTTTGTGAGAATTTTAGAGAATCAATGGAAATGTTAGAAAGGGACCATTTATTTCAATGTTTAGTAGAATAAGGTTGTGCATAGGCTTAAAATTTTAAGGCCAATGGGATTATTGGATTTGGAGGTTTAAATTATTTTTCTTAATTATTCAGAGGGAACTAATAATCAATGTGTAATAACTATTTAGAATATCTAGCACATTATTTGTGCACTTTGTTTTTTTCCTTCTAAGGATTATAACTACTACCTAGTATCGCATGTGGCATGGAGAACTTATTGTTTAGTTACAAAATATACACATTTTAAAACTGTGAAACAAGGTCAAATTAATAATTGAATTGTGTCCTACAACCTAAATGCATTTTGGAGGAATCAAATATGGAAAAAAAGTTATTATAAATACAAAAGTGAGGGGAATTTGGCTTGTTGAATTTGATTGAATTTGTTAGTGACAAAGTTATCTTTTATTGTGTGAAAACACAATTTTCCTAAAGGCTTGATTTTGTTATTTTTCTTGAGTTTATAATGATAAATAATATTCAAATTTTAATAACTCCCCCACTATAGGTCTAAAAATGACCAATTCGTTTTGATGGACCCATTACATATGGAGGGCCTTCCAAGTGTGCCAAGATTACACTTAAAATTTCCCTAAAAAATAAAGCTTTGATTTTCAATAAAATTTTATAAATGAAAATGCTCAAAACTTGATAATGCTTGTGTTGAAAGTCGAAAGGTTTAAATATTGGAAAAGTCACCTTGTGTAGCACTATTCATTGAAGGGTTTCCAATAGTTCCAAAAACAAGCCATTGTAGGTGGAGAGATTGCAATGTGACAAAACAAGCAAACCAAACAAGTAGCTAATGATGTAATGTCTCTACCCTAGCATGCACGAATGTTATTGTCATTGTCAAGTTAGACAAGGTATATAGTATATAGCCATGTTGGGTGCTTATTAAAATTTATTACATATATCAATTGGTTATCAACCTTTGTATATAACCACTTACTGAATGGGGATGAAAATTTCAAATAACAACTTTCTATAACTTTTAGTTTTTTGATGAAAACTAATGGTTTTTTGAGGTTTTGAAACTTGGAGTAAATGGTTTTTTGATACCAATTTGTTGTCAAAAAATTGAAAGCAACAATTTTTTAATTTAAAAATTATTGAAGAATTGGAACTAATGGTTACTCAAAAAACCAAAATAACCACCAAACACTTAGATTTTTAACATCTCACCACTATTTGGTTTTGTCATTGTTGTTGATGACTTTTGGAGGACTAGTTTTTTTTACTTATGTGATTATTGTGGGACATTATTTGGGTGTTTTTATGCAAAATATATTGGTTTATGGTTGGTCCAATAATATAATAAGCTTTGACAACTCTTGACATACATCGTCGAATGGGGGCTTTTGTTGACACAAGATCAATATGAGAGTGATAAATTGTTGTGATTTCTTTTTCCCAAAGTTCCATTGAGTAATAGTCCAAATAAGTTTGAAGTTCGTTTGGTTGTGTTGAATTTTGATCAAACATATCAATATTGAAATCACCAATTATTACTATTGGACAAGAAGTTGGCACTACATCCAAGAATTTTTGAAGGTGAACCAAGAACATTGAAAAGTTTAATGTTAAATATTTGTATATTGCTATTACATGAATGGTTTTTCTTGTATTTACATTGATTGTTGCTATAAACATTCAATTCCCAAAGATGTGAATGTCTCATGTGATGATAACGTGGTGAAATTGTCATATATAATCATTGTACCATTTCATTCATTCACACTTATTGTTGAAAGAGTTGTATTAATGTCAAAGATGTAATATTTGAGATGTATTTGCATTGAAATGTGTTTCAATGAAACATAATATATGAGATGGTTTGAGATTGTAATCCAAAAGAATATCATCTATGTGTAAAGGTAAATCACTTAGTATTGAGATAATGAATAAATACATGTAAGTTGCAAAATGTATGTCATTCGGGGACGAATACATCCCAACATGTGGTTGTTTATAAACAATGCATTTATGTGGTAACGCTTGGATCAATTTGAGAAAAATCATATATAAAAGTTGAAAAAGATAAAGATTTTTTTTGTTCTTAACAAGAAAATACTTATATGTCAACCCATGTTTATACACACTAGTAGGGTTGAAAGCCAAATAATCAAGTGTTAATCCTTGTGTTTGATGTATAGTGTGTGCTACAACCAATTGAATTGAAATTGTGTTTTTGTTATAATATGGGGAAGAAATTAACCAATTTGGATATGTTTTGATATGGATTATATTAGTGTCCATGTAGGATGTCTTTCAATTTCGTACAAGTGTGCATTCTTTGTTCTTGTGAACTAATCACATTTAGGATTTAAAAACGAAATCCATATGATTTTTTGTGAATTAAGTAATTTAGTTGAACCTTGGAATATTCCATTTGCACAGTTTACTATACCATCATGTGTTGCATAATTACAAGCACAAAGTTCAACCAACATGGTAATCTTTACCTACAATTCTAATTGCAAGTTAGTTGTGAAATTTGTATCATTTTGCAATTGAAATGATTGAGGACATGTATCATGATGTTTTTCTTGTGCACACAATATGTAAACATCGCCATCAATTTGGAATAAAATTGATTCATCATGTTTTAACCTTGCTTCATTTGTATAAAATAAATATGGGAATTATGAATCATTGGTGTTGTACAAATTTTTTGATTATTTATGGTACCTACATCAATTTGTGACTAGGTAGTAGTTTGAAAGTGATTTAAGATATTAATGAATAGTTTATCACTTGTTTCAATTCAATACACTTGAGATTTTCCAATCAAAAGATTTTAGCTAAACTATCAATGTTATTTGTATTACTTTTGAAAATTCATACATCACAAATTGGTTGAACTTGATAAAAATTGCTAATGATAACGACATCAATATTTCCAAAGAATGTTATGTGAATGCGTTTAATTTATCTTAATTGAAGGTCAACAAATTTCAATATTTTTTCCTTATTAATGAAATTTCATTTAACACTATCAATTGTAATTGGTCATATTTTTTAACGAAATTATCTAATCATTTTGAACTCAAGGATGGTAAATTTTTACAATTAAAAGGTATAAAAAGTCTTGAATGAATTGTGACTCCATCAATATGAAATGTTTTTTTTTCTAGTGTATGCAAGGGTGAATGCACTTTAAGGTGACATAAAGTGGCACATGTGGTGTCCATAGTTTTTTAATGTGAATATTTGATGTTTTGGGAATGCAAATTAATTTGAAAGTACGAGGCAAGAAGAATATTTAAACCCTAAACTTACAAGTTTTCAAATTATGACGCATACCGCAATTTGATCAATTAAAGGAAAAGTTAGAAGCAAAAACATGGGTTTTAAAAAAAAACATTAATTGGCAGATGTTATGTTGGGTAATAATGTCACTTTTTACAAGACAACATTTATTAATTTTTCCATTTTAATAAATTATGGACTTTAAATTATTGGTCATCTCACATCATCCTAATAAATTAAAATATTAAATTTGATTGGAAACCCTTATTTTAACATTACAATAGCTTCACAATCATATTAGGAATAAAAATTCAATAATTAAAACAAGTTTACTATGTAATAAAAGTCCATAAAACTTTTTATGGACTATGACAAAAATCTTACATCACTTGAAAAGTCCACCTTGTAATGAAATGATGGCATTTTATGTTCAATTTTCTTAATTTGATTTTTTTAATGTTATAGTTTAATTAAATGAGTCATTTAAAAAATTCAATTAAACTTCAACACATATTATACCAAACTTAAAGGTACCCAATAAAAATTGCCCTTGTAACACCAAAAAATGGAATGTCTAATGTGCAACTGCCCACCATGAAAAAAAAATTTCTTGGAAGGATTTGATTGAAGGTGTCTATTGTAAAAATGTAATAAACTTTGAATTACAAACATTAATGTGAATTTTTTACATGTATCAACACCTCTAGTAATGAACAAATGTATCGGTTCATTTAAATTTTATTTTTTCCCATACACGACATCATCAAATATAAAATATTGTTCATTATTCACTTTTGGAAATAACAAGTAAAACTCTTTGTAGGCATAATTTAATTATTTGCGTCAATATTACTTGAGTCATGAATAGTGGAATCACCTACGTGTGGCTTAATAACATACTCACTATTAATATTACATGGTTCCACTCCTGTACAACCAATAACAATTTGTGGTGGAGATCCAATGTTTACATTACAAAATTTATCCATCCATATGTTTGTGTTATTTCTTGTTGTTAATTCAAAGGCTTGTGATTTTATGTGCATTGTTATTTATAAAAATATATTTTATTTTTTTCACTAAATTGATTTGTGTTTGATGCATATTATATGTTTTATGCCATATGGAATAATTTTGTTTAAGGTTATTTTCATTATAACAAAATGGAACAAAAAATAATGATTGTTCCTTATAGTAGTTTTTTGGGTCACACTAGAAGAAATTTGAAAATGAACAATTGAATTTGTGATTCATTTATAGTTGTAATGGACACATGTGATTAAAAATAACGTAGTTGTTTTGGACAAGTGCCATAAAATAGTTAGTCACAAAAGACATGATATAGCCATGAAGTTGAAAGTGTAGTTGTAAACCTTATGATTAGACCCAAATTTCTCATCTATTGCCATAGATGATCCTTAGTATGACGTGGAACCCCAATTTGCGACTATATTTGTGATTACATTTGGAATAATTGCATGCTACCAAATGTGCCATTGATGGGTGGTTAGGATTTAACCATGTGGTAATTTAAAAAATTAATGGCCATAAAACATGTGATAATTTTCCATTTGTTCAAAAAAGATATATTATAATTATAGTAATTAATCATAATCTATCCTAAGCTAAACTATAATAGGCAACCTATTCTAAGCTAGGCTAGGGTAGAATAGTTTAACTAACATAGGCTAAGTAGGTGGGTAAAATCCTATTTATTTTGTTGGGGACAAGCCTTTTGATTGGTTCATCCCAAATGGCATATGCACTATGTTTATAGTGCATACCATGAATCTAGTCCATTCCTTCACCTACTTATATACTTTACAAGTTGAGACAATTCTAATGAAAGGGAAACACTACAACACTACAACACTATCACATCCTTTGTCCCATACAAAAACATTATCAATATCCACACAATAAAATACCTACAATTTAACTTAACTATTTACTACCTACTACTTATTACTACCTATCCTACTTATCATATACTACCTAGGCTATTTATTTATTATCTACTACCTAGCCTACCAAATAAATTAATATCCTAACCTACATTTAATAAACTAATTGTTTAACATAGCTAATTAATTAATCAATTAATA
>Ga0116227_10003180_pt1 | contig 36722 bp, 31 predicted proteins | sample S1TSphgellanicum_FD_89693 | JGI IMG/M metagenome (GOLD analysis project Ga0116227, IMG submission 89693) | Host-associated microbial communities from peat moss isolated from Minnesota, USA - S1T2_Fb - Sphagnum magellanicum MG | ecosystem: Host-associated > Plants > Peat moss > Unclassified...
GGGGAAAATTTTGGGGTAGAGAAGAGGTGGAAAAAAAAAAAAAAATCCGGGCAGGGAGGATGGGATTTTTGTTCATCCGGAAAACGGCCTCAATGGGCTCATCCGCAACTGGTGCATTGGTGGCTGCTAATTCACTCCAGCCCAATGGGCCAATGACACAACCCCCACAACCCATGTTTGTCACTTCCAGTGTCTACTACACTCCTGATAGGTTTCGCCTATACTTGTTGAAGGCAGTGTTGAGCAGTTATTAGAGACAGGAACAGACCCCTGGAGGTTAGGGTTTAGGGTTTAGGGTGGTTCTTAGGATTCATAACCATGGTTCTGAAAAAATTAAAAATTAAAAATTAAATATACATCCACAATTCTCAAGTTTTTGAAAAATAAATAACTACCCATAAAACTGGTGGTTTTTTCATGGAACCTGTGAATCCTTTGAGGTTTAAAAAAATAGCGGGGACCAGAGATTCTTCGATTCTCATTTCTTTCAAAGAAGCAAAATCCACAGTTCTCTGATTCTGAAATATATAGAAAACCCGAACTGGTGGTTCTTCATAAATTTGAATAACCTCACAAAACTGGTTGAGCCCATGATTTGAGGTTTTGTGGTAACGGTGTTCATCAATGCTAGTTGATGAAGGTTTGGACTTGTTGGTGATTTATAACATTTCTGAGTCAAGTATGAAGACTGCATCTACAAAAACAGCAAATATGAGTCTTGATTCTTAATAGTGAATTTAGCATGCTCTCTTCCCTTGTTGGTGTTGAAAATTGATTGCACTTAAAAAGAACTTAAATATCTTTACCCTTAATTATTAGCTTCAATAAACAGATTTTCTCAATTGAAGTCATAATTATAGTTGTTGCTGGCTTGGAGCTTGGACAGTTTTGAATATTGGAGGAGTTCGTAGCTTCTACACTCATCACACTTGTCATGGTTTCTCAAAGCCTTTTGGAATCAATGGAAATTGCCTTTCGTTCCTTACAGTTCCCCTCCCTTTGGAGCTCCATAGACAATGTGATTGGTGGGAGTTCAAGAAGAACTGTTGGACAAGAGGTTAGTCTCAATGAAGGAGATGGAGGTCAACCCATTCCCAATTGTCAAAGTGATCCACTTGGAGATGCTGAAGAGACCAGCTACCATTTGGAAGCTGGTATGATCTCACCTTGGGCTTTTTACAGTTGAACAACTCGTCATCATGTCATGCTCGGTGTTTCTTTCTTCAATTCTGTGAGGTAGGTGGGTGAGTGATCATCCACAAGACACATTAGAAAAGTTTAGGATTCCTGTTATGTTTTGGCAACATGCTGGAACTCATTCTCTCACATGCTCAAATCCTCTAAATATGGCAATTTTATTTCTTAAATGTGACAACTTTGAGCCATTTTTCCCAAAAAGATCCTTTGTAGGATTCAGAATGCATTTCTTCATTGCCAAGTGGCAAAAATTTGCCAAAAGAAAAAACAAATCAGCCATCAATAATTTATCCTAACGACCCATTAAATTCTGAGGTTATTTAATTGTCAGTAATATAACATGAGGAGGCTTACACCCAAATGAAGTCTTTAATTCAAGATCTTATGGTGCAATCACACTTGATGTTAAGTCAGTGTTAAGTGAAAATCTAGGTGACATCCTAGGTGGCAGCCAATATTAAATGGGCAATAGTTTAACGTCAAATGAATGTTAGCTTAACATAAAATGTTCATGATAAGTAGGTGTAAGTCCCAAATGACTAGGATGATGTCAGGGGACTCAACACTAGAGTCCCTAACACCAAGTGTGAATGCACCTTTAGAAGAAATGATAAGCTCCAGTTTGAAATCAACCGCCCAGGCATGAAGTAAAAAGTCTAATAACCTTTATAATCCTAGCAGCAAAACATGCGATTCAAGTGCTGTGAATGTCCATGTCTCACAAATGATGCGTTGCATGGTTTGTCACAATGACACCATTAGACAAAAGAAATTAATCTCTGTGCATCAGGCATATTCCACAAAGGGCTCATTGATTATCAACAAAATAACATGTATAGAAAAACATGTTGAAAATGCACATTCCTTGTGCTAGTTGCAAGGTATGAGGAGGTGAATATCAACAATAGAGATAGTCTTAATTGACAATTTGATTGTCAACTTGTCAACTTCCTTTATACATTCTTGTCCTTTACTATGAAAACTTGCAAATATCAGTGAGAATCAACAATCATAAGTTGTGTTAGATAATTGCAATGTCTTGAATCTCTTGAAGTGAAGTTTGTAATTTTTTTTTCTTCAAGTTCTAGTTCATTGATAGTCCAATTAGACCTAAGAGCATCTTACAAGTTGTTAATTAACCATACCATTTGGCAATTCTAATATTATATTATGTAAAAACATCAATCAACTGCATGACTAGTGCACGTGAACATGATCTCTGTACAAATATCCATGTGTGAAAAAGTGGTGCAATATTGATGATATAACAAAAGAATGTTTACATTCTCTTCCGCTTACTTGGGTTTAAAGTCTCAGGTGTCTTCTGCAAATTCAATGCCTCTTTGCACTAGCAACAACTCATGTACACAATGTGAGTGTGGGAAGAACACTACATTTCCCCATCACCTACTAAGGTGAACTTGAGAAGGCTTTTGCTACAAGTACAAAACTGGCATGTACCATTTCATGATTTTCTAAATAGACAAGATAATGATGTAGTATGTCTTCAGCCTGACGTTAAGAGAACACCCAATGCTCAGAATCAACCAAGCAAATCAACTCATTTAACACCACTGAAGAATTCAATGGAATTTTATTTTCAACCAGGTATTCAATGATCTACTGTACAGCAGTGCTGTAACAGATTCTAAGATGAAGACAGCTCAATCAATCAGAGGAGCAAATGGAGTTTACAAACCTATTCCTGTGATATAAATACACAGGACTGTTGAACATTATGGCTGAACTAAACTGAGGAGGGGGGTAACCTGAGAGTTGTGCTGATGCTGTCAAAGATAGCCTGAGAGGCCATCTCCTTCCCAGCCAAGTTGCAGCATCCGATCCACCACTTTAATGCTCAGCTGCATTCAGCCAATTTTTTTCCCTCTTAATTACCCAACCGGGCTGCTTCCATGAATACAATAATATCTCATTCAATCATATGTGATAAAAGATAACACAAGCAGAACATCTTTTTCACATCATGGGTGTCTCAATCAAATTATTATTCAGTTTTTCCTCACCAAACTGAAGAAGCATAGATGGAAAAATTGTTGCATGAGAGATTAGCAAGAGAGCAAACAGAGAGAGAAGGTGCTTACAGCTGGATCAGTGAAGACAAGCAGTTGGCTGTCACTAGTGGAAACTACAAGGTTGGTGTTATCACTATTTAGTGTCATGGCTGTAATATCTTGGTTTTTTTTTAGAACAAACTTCTGTATCACCTGCAAGACAAACAAGACCATATCAGTGCTTGCAAAGAGGTAAACAAGAACAAAAAAAGAATCAGCTTTTAAGACAACCCAGATTGTATGTGTCATGCAATGTACTGACCTCAAGGGTGTAGAGCTCAACAAGTATAATAGCTGGCTGTGGATCAATAGGAGGCATATAATCAGAATTGAGGCCTCCAGAGGCACTTCTCTGCATTCCAGCCAATTCTTCTGACCGACTCAAACTTGTGCCTGGGAGAGATCTTCGTAACTCATCAGATTGTCCAACACCAGAAATGTTTCTGACCAATCCTAGTTCTGATCTTTGAAATTGGCCCGACCCAGCAGACTGCTGAATGCCTGAACTGGTACGGACCATTTCTGACTCAGACTTTTGTAATCCAATTTCATCAACAGGCTGCTTGTTCCACTGACTATGTGAGAAGCTACAATGTGAAGAATGCATTCCCATCCTTTCACCACAAGAATGACATGCGCTATCAACACTCCGCTGAGGGAAATGCTCGCTACTGTGGTGCATATTGTCAGAGTTTGAGATGCTTTTGGCATTCTGTAGCTTCTTCTCAGAAGATATGGGAGTCCTGCCACAGCTAGTGCCAATGACAGCATGCAAGCCATCCTTTGAAATGACTATAGATGAGATATCCCCCTCCCATGATGGCAAAACTTTCACTGCAATTTGCACACCATTAACGGTAAATGCCTGCAGCACTCGCGAGGCTTTGTCAAACACAACAATGATTCCTTCTGGTGACAGAGCAATCATGTCAGCTCTAACAATTGGCAGTTGCCGCAAAAACCGCCCATGTGTGATAGAATGTAGAAGTACTCCTTTAGTGCGAGAAGAAGATACCACCAAATCTAGGTCTGCATTTACACAGCAACAAACAAGTTCATCGACATGCCCCCTCAAGACATGTAGTGGTCCTTCCACATGCCGTCTTCTGAAATCAGCCAAACTTGCAGAGGCCTCTGCTCTGTCAGATGTTGATGAAGCTGAGGCAGCAGCAGCTGCAGCTACCAAGGATGGATCTGACATAGTACTAGAGCCTTCACTGACCATGCTCGAGCTGCCATGAATGCCCCAGAGAATCACTGTTGCATCTCCTGACCCTGTTACAAGAGTGCTCCCTTCAGGAGACAACGCCAGACATGTTATTGGTGAACAATGTCCTAGTGCACTCTCAACTGCATGGGCTGTATTTGTTGCCACTACCTTTAGGGAGTTGTCTGCATGTCCACCTGCCAAAATTGTATCAAGCATGAGATTGACCTCAAATCACAAAGATCCTAGATTCTGCCTGCAGAAGATCAGCTCAAGATCTTTCAGAAACTAACTCCTTCGTTAACCTGTGTGAAAGGCAGTTGTGACATAACCTGAACTCAAAAGCATTGAGAAATAAAAATGTACTAGAATTCTCATCAAGATTACAACTATAACAACCAAGCCCTATCACATGCTTTCCTATCCAAAGAGAGACCTGTCAGAAGGTATCGGCCATCAGGAGTGATCGCCACCACTGTCCCAATTTTCACACCAGCAGGAGCAAGAGCTACTGCCCTTGGATATCGACTCTCATTATCTTCTGGAGCCTTTGAAAACATTCGCATCAAGCCACCATTGCTTGCACTCAGATTTGATCTAATGCCATGCTGGAACAGAAATGGCATTCCCCTACCATCAGGTGTGTTGGCTTGCCATCTGTGTACTGCCATGCGGCAGGCAGGCACCTCCATGTCCACTGTGACAATAGAGTCATGTGTTGTACGTACTTCAATGGCTGGAACGTTAAGTCGTTCAAAACCTGGAATTGCATAAGCCTTGGTGGCTTTTGGATTGCGGAAGACTGTCTGCAAGATACAAGAGAGCTATATGGGCTTTTTGGTTTACAACTACAGAAACATCCTGGATGCTCTCAAATTGATAAAATAGGCTCATGGTTTGCTTCATCTAAGATAGGAAATTCCCCAATAAACTCTGACCCAAGGGTTTTTTAGAATTGTGCTAGTGTATCACATTCCTGCAAGGTATACACTCTTCACAGGGCACCAGCTAAGACATCCCCTTCAACATGCCAAATTTGAACAGAAACAAAAGGACCAGGGAAACAAAATTGGCCACATGCACCATCCCAGTTCTTGTCTATTGTGTGCATGAACTGGCGAGCAGTCATCTACACACCTATGACAAACATCCAAACAAGAAATTTCACCTGCAGATGTAAAACTTCAGAGAGTGGCATTCTCCTAATGTGTGGTGTGGTCAAGAGTTGTGATGGTGTCTGTCCGAAGTATGTTATCTGATCCTGTGTTGCCTTGCGCAAGACCTGAAAAAGAAGTGATGTGTCATTCAAGTATATTCTTTCTTGGGACGTGGAACAGAAAACGGAAAGCTTGCTACTCTCTGCTGGATCCTGCCTTCTGAAGGAAAGCTTGTTGTGGGAGCAGCTGTCACTCCTGAAGCAAATCATTTAAATCATGTACTGACTGACCATTGGAAAGAACTAAGGGGGTGATCTGAAATTGTGTCGCAGACACACAGCTCTAACATTAGCTTCAAATTAGGTCAAAGAGCACTGGCTCCATGTTTTTTGTAGTATGAGCCTCACCGGATCTGTGATCTTATCAATATCTACAGTCCCCTCATAGGTCATGTAGAAAAAGACATTGTGTGCAGCTACTGCCTCAGCACCTTGTTGTTTGTACCTGGCACTCAGAGAAATCATTCAACCACTCAGAATCGCATGTTAATAAGCAACTATTAGCTACAAGCTAGACCAGCCTGCAACTGCTTCTGGTGCAGACACCCTCTACAGGATTGTGGTTTGGAAGTTACCCAAAGATGAGATCAATCCATTCATGGAGGTGTTCTGATACATATTCACTTTCAAGGGCAGCACGATGCTTTTGTATGAAGTCAACTGGGCTTGATGCCCATGGTGGAAGCTTCACATTACCTACATACATAAAATGCAAACTTTATCCATGGCCATAGGTAACTTATGAACATATAAATGAGAAATAATCCAGATAATCCTTAACAACATTTTGGCCTTGGCAGCAGATTGAATTTAGGAGTATTGCTTACCAAGCTTTTCACCCTTCTGTGTCCATCCCAAATCAATCTGATTCTCATTTGTAAGAGCCTCTGGCATGTAAAACAGCTCCGGGATCTGCAAGGTTGATTTTAAATCAACTATCATAGAACAGTTCAAAGGGTAGTATGGGCCAACTCTACGACTCAAAATTTCTCACACAAAGCAGCCAGACAGGAGGATTCCAGAGGAGTTAAAAATGGCTAAATACCAGTTCCTTGACATTGCTCATATCCTCACACACTCCATTCCAAGTTGACGCTATGTCAAAAAACATGCGGTCTGCATGGTCAAATCGTCCTCCTTGCAGCTGGATAGCAAGAGTTGAGTATGGTTCAATGCGCACAAGATAATAGAGAACCTGCATGATTCCCACAATACTTTTCAGCAATAAGTATTCCATCTAAAGTTATATTGTCCACTAGATGGCAATACAATTGTCAGGTCATGTTCACCTGAGAACAGAAGCCTTACGGAAAAGCTATGTATGAAAAAAGGAAGATTAACTAACCGTGCCAACACTTGAATAATGGGAGCCATAGTGAAACTTGGGAATGACTGGATCATCAAAGTTCTCATATCTCTCCACAAATTTTTCCAAGCGAGCTGGATTGAGAGCGCCAATTGGCTTCACAAGCAACATCAGAATATGCAGAAACAGGTCAGGCAAACAAACACCATATTAAAAGGCTCATGTAGAATGGTCTCTGTTCCTTTATGTTTCAGTCCTGCAGTATGATGATGTGAGGAAGTAGCTGAATAAATGTCAGGTTCCACCTGCATGGTTCATTTGGATGTGGATGCTGGAAATCTGCAAAGTGTTTCTCTCAGTGTTCTCTTCCAACTATTGTCTAGTGCAAAACAAATCACTCTAAAAATGGAAAATGCTGATTTCCAGTGTGAGATCATCACACAGGAGACTCCAAACTCAACAAATAAAATTTCACATACCTTTGAAAGGTCACGGAAAACAGTTGGATTGCTGAGGTCCAACACTTCACATGTGTAGTCAGCAAGAATCCAAGGAAACACTGGATACTGCCCACATCTCCAAGACAAGGATCAACATCAACTTCAAACTGCAGAAGTCTTGCAGAGAAAGGGCCTGGTTCATAATTGTCCAGAAGTAATTAAACAAGAATGTGGGAAATTACTAAGGAGCTTCAGTTTTCTTTGTGTCTTCTATTTATTCAATACCATATTTAGCTTTGAGAAACAAGAAATTGTCTCCTCTCACTACAGAGTAACACAAAAAGGTGTTCTACATAAACTAGCTACTTTGGAATTTAATGAATTGGATGTCTAGAGCACCTGGGTGATGTCATTGTAAGTTCTACCAGCCAAGGTATTAAGCTGCATCAGGTAATCAAAATTGCTTATCTACACACACCAACAATTCACACAATCGTCAGCTGCTTGGTTACTTTTCCTCCCATTACCCATAAGCACATCTAGAACCTATATAGAACATAACCCTCTCAACATACAATCCACATTGTGTACATTACAGCTTCCATGATCTTTCATGAGAGTTACAAGTTCTGTTTTCTTTGTCCTTTGGAATTTCAACTCCACATTCTTAAACAATACCCACACCAACCTGGCAACACCAACACAAGCTTTGTAAGGTTGGATCACAGCTAACAACATGACAGTCAATTGTACAATGGAAAAGTCATTTTGAACAAATCACACCTCCCACCGAGCCCACCGCTCCATCAATTGGCTTCTCCTCAGCAATTGCTCTGGTTTCTGCACCAGCAGAAGCAATGAAGGTTAAGTTCCCACCAAAGAGGTGCCTTTCTTGTATCAACAAATGGCTGATGGATCCTACCTGCCTCTAATGCACATTTAAGTAAAGAAATAAAATTAATGTTCTGAAGACAAACCAAAAGTACTCATTAGCATATGGCAATGACAACCTGAGTGCCATCATAAACCAAGCTCAAATGAGGGGGTTGTGCTTGCAGTATTGCCCTATGCACCCTCTGTCTAGCATCAACTGTCTGCAAACAACACAAACATTGACCTTTGTGAGAAACAAGAACAAAAGACTCCTGGGCAATGATATTCAACCCCTGAATTACCAGGGTCTACTCTGCATGCTACATATTGCTGAGTATGCTGACATGGCACCAGAAGTCATCCCCAGCAGTTGATCATATAATAAATTATAGGTCTCAAGTCCTAGTGTAGTTACCCCAAAGTTGAAAAAGAAGTTTGATCTATCCACCATGAACAGCTCCAATGCACTCCTACGAAGGGAAAATCTGAGAGGTAAAATACACATAACATCATCAGCTCAGAGTAATGCAGAAGTGGGAAAAACCAATGATAAAGACACAGCTATAAGGCAGGCTACATGACTGCACATGTAGTAGAAAGTCACCAAAGCTAATGATATGTATTGTACAAGCTGTACACACACTGAATACTCTTAATAATTGAGCAGGAAATTTCTGAGCTTGCTTAAGTACATCTAACCTCCGGCTGTGGACTTCTCTCAAAGCTGATAATGGCCAAAGCCTGTCTTTAGCCCCCTCTCTATGCTGCTGAATCTGCTGCACCCTGTCATCTGTGTCCTCCCTCTCTGTGCTACCTTCTACCAATTCCCAGTCATCCTCCTCTTCAAGCAAGCTTGCAACAACCTCTTTGTTCATATGGACACGATCATCTATCATAAAGCAAATCCTCCGTGTTGTTACCTGTAAATAGGATCCACTCATCAGACTTTTCCTTAAATATTGAAGCAGCTGAAGTATTCTGGAGCATGAAAGGCAATTATGCTGATTCTTAAAAAGTGCAATTTAACAGAAAGCACCAAATCCTATTTCTGGAACACAATAATTCATGGAATGCAATTTAGAATGAGACAGATGCAAAACCTGAAATCTTCCACTAACAACTCTTAGAGGTTGCACCATAGCAGCTGGTATTTCCAAGATAACCTTGTCCTTTGGTTCTGCAGCCAAGGCAGCTGCCACTGCAGCTGCAGCTGCAACTGAGGTTTGTGGGGAGACTCGAGTGTTAAACCCAAAACCTTTCATACTATTCTCACTACGTTCCATATTAACTTCTCTTCTTTCCTCTTCACTGTCTTCCTGATCTCTCAATTCATACTCTCCAGGTTCCTCAAATGCATCCTCTTTAGGTTCAAGCTTAGGTGCCCCTGCTGGTAAGGGAGTATCTCCTGATGAAATAGTAGCTGTTGAAGATTGCTCAGATTCTTGGTAGTCCAATGCTGCTCTGTGATGATCTGTGCCTTCGTAATTCCGTTTCAGTCGTTTCCGCATGCGTAATGAGTTCTCCATCAGATCAAGCTTCCAGAATACCTGTGGCCACAACCACATTGTGAAAACAATCACAAAAACAAGTGCATATTATCTTGCCCTACATACTATCAAATACCATGCTAATCAAGGAGGTCTCAAGCCCAGTGGAGAAGGTCAAAGCTTGATACTGCTGGAACTTGTTGATATTCAATGACAAGGTCCTCAGTACTATCTAAAGATACAGGGCACTACCCTCCCAAAAGACTGCCATACACAACCCTGCCTTATGCATAGGCTAGTGATTACCATTCCATGTGGTTGAAAAGACAAGGTCATAATCTGATTACTGTATAATAGCACCCACTATTTGCGCATATGCAAATTAGTAAATGCTGAGAGTCCCCCATTCCCTGAGTAATGCTTTGACAGAAATTTGCATTCAAGGACTCAAACTCTTTTGCTCAAGGAAGTTGACAGGTCCTCATATAATATTCACAAGAAACAGGATGAAAGAAAACAGACTTCACATCCTATTTCGGGATCTTACACGTTGAGGTGCTCTGATCTGGCTTGCAATGATGCCAAACAGAGAGTCCATCTCCTGCAAGCGACGGACAAGAGAGCGCCAGACTCGTGCACCCACTGTCAAGCCAAATTCATCTGTGGCAGTGACCATTGCACGCCTATTGACCTGCCATATAATATGGAAGAAAGCACCTGAAATCATGAGAGACTATTTGTTGCCGTAAAAGGGAGTGCTGATGTAATTCTTACTTTGTACATACATGTCAATTATGATCCCTAAGTGAAGGTAACCCTAAAATCTCATTGAAGGTGCAGAGAGCAACAGAAACATGCATAGAGGAATATCTTTGCAAGTACTGCAAACTTCAACATCATTTCAAAAAAATAACTGACAAAAAATTTCATTCTAGCTTGCAAATCTCTGATACTCTGGATCTTTGTATAAAGAATTGAGAAATCAAAGGACTGCAACAACAAAGGGAGAAGATTGCAAGTATTAGACCTTTAGAGAATCAGAACTTAACAACCTTACCTACTCTCAAGTCTTTTGAGAACAACTATTCTGAGAGGGGACATCAGTTTTCTGTATCTTGGCAACCAAAAAGTCATTGACCATAGGCAGGATAGCTTTATAGATGCTAGCCAATCTGAAACTTCTGTGAGAGAAGTACTACTGGCTGCATTACAAAGCCTACATTTCAGGGGTTTTTATGGAACTTACAAGCTGCACAAGGAAAAAGAAGACAAGGGCAATAATCGGGTTTAAACTTATTAGCAGCATTGGAAGAATTACAAAGACTTGAAACTTCAGATTCTGACAAACTTGATTTCATAGAGATGCCTTCAAGAGAATTAATCTCATGAAAACTGAAGCAACTTAATGCTTCTTACAGACAAACACAAAGTTATCACTGCATTTATTAATGTAGGTAATAACAAATTTGAAATCTATTAAGGTGTTTCAAATCAACATGAGAAAGGAACCAAATAGGAAACAATACAATGGGTAAAGGGCAGCCTCAATCTTCAACTTCACAAAACAAGGACCTTTGATTCACATTCACACAAGATTCTATGTACCCCAAGGATCTCTTCATCGTTAAGGAAAACTTTGTTAAGACCTCTTTCAATAGTTTTTGAAGAGAACATTGCTCAATACCTTTAGAGAAAAGACCAATCTTCAGGTAGAGGAAACATGCACTGAACTTATGAGATCTCTAACCAAAAACTCAGATTTAGAGGGACTGCGGTTACATAATCTATGCTTTATGTGCGGGTGTGAGACATGGGTAAGCCACAAAGAGAGGCAAATTGAAATGCTAAACTCTTGAGGAGGAGGTTCATTTAATATGAGGAGCATACAGAAAAGATATTTGTTCCTATATTTGGTAAGAAACAGGCTATAGAGGAAGAAAAATTACCTCCCTAATGCGCATTTTCCTTGCAGTTTCCATCATAATTGGAAGTATTCCCAATGTCCAGTGTGCTAGTCCACTGGAGTCTTTTCCTGTGTTCTCACCCTCAGGGTCATGCTGAAGCCATGCTGTGGCCATTATATTAGATATATTCCAGCGCCTTTCTCTCTCTTTATCAGTCAAAGCTCTCCTTTGCACAGAGCTTGCCATAGCTGCTGCACCTAAGCCTCGAGCTAATCCAACTCTTGCAGCTCGTTCTTGCTCCCTTGCAGCTGCAAGGGCAGAAGCTTTCATAGCTGCTTTATCTTTTACAGTAGGTGAAAGGGTGTTAACAGGAGTGTCTGGTGCTTTTTGAAATGTCGATAAGCTCAAGAGGCCAGAACTCCTCCAATCTGTAGACTTGTAATTATTCCTTTGGTGAAAGCTCTCTCCCCCACCAACCCCAGCTGCTGCCATAGCAAGGGCCATGGCTGCAGGAGGGGATGCAAAAGCAGCTGCCCAAGCTGGGGAGATCATGGCCAAGGCAGCCTGTTGACCATCCCAGTTAGTAGAATTTGAAGGCATGAAGCAATATGCTGATAGAAGCAGAGGGCACCTAATGTTTTTGCTGATGCCTTGTAAGCGACCTTCCATCCTTATTGTGGACCCAATAAAATAGAACCAAGACAGAACAAGGCACCAATTCTGCATGTGAAATAGTTCAAGCTCAATCTGTCAAGCAAGGGTCCTCCAACAAGCAGTAGTATCTCACAGAAAACTTTTACCTCCAATGGAAGGGCATCAGTTGCAAGGGGACGGTCTTCAACTGCAAGTGGACTCTGACCCTGTGAATCTGTCAGCTCATGGATGCCTGATAGCAGTGGCCTCCATCGTCTTAAAAGAGCAGCAAAGGGTGGCAGAATAGTCTCCAGATAGCGCTTACGGAGTACCTTTCTATCCTCACTCACTGCATGCCATACCTATAAATATTTAACAAAACTGTTAGTCTTGATGCCAACACACTAAATGTCTGCTCCATCCAGATTGTGATATGCAACCACCAGAGAAGACCCATTAATCATGCCTGAACTTGGGCAGAAATACTGAAAGGTGAGAGCCCTCTAACTGAATGTAGTGCCAGAAAATTCCACCTCATGCAGAGGTCACCTTCCTGTCTAAGTCTCTCTTAACATCCAAGAAACAATAAGTGAGGTGAAAGGCCTTTGAAGTCCAACAACCAATTGTTCTTCTCAAGAAAAGTATGAAACTATTGCACTACCCATTGGTTTGAGGTTACAAACCCTCATCCTGCCATATCCTACCTCAATTAACTAAGGAAGTTCTTGATCTAAATAAAACATGACAGAAGAATGTCTGTCACATTGATATCACAATGAATTCACCAGTCACATTACTGCAATGCATAGTTTCATTACGAAAGAAGGATTGTTGGTCAAAACATCTTTTGAACATATGGAGGCTCGGAAAGAATCATTTGAATAAAATGTCCAGTCAGGGACAAAACCAATCAATCAAGAAAGATTCTCACCTCTGAATACAAAATGCAAGCAGTTACCAGCACACGCTGCCTCCTAGACTCAAAAAGTTGCATTGTGAGCAGAGGTGCTAGCACACTGCAAAACGAAGCATAAGAGATGATCAAATATGAGTGAATATTAGGTCTTGCATCAGGCTCTCCAACCAAAGCCAACTACCAAAATCAGCCCTCTAGCACTTGCTACTTGTTTGGTAAGCTGCCTGATTGAAGCACATTGAAAACAGAACTCAAAAGCATATGTTCAGTAGCGACGGCTTATACTTAGCTCACTAATTGCTAGCACACCTGGCACCTGACATTGTCCATGAAAGCAAATTTGACATTACCACCATAGAAGTGAAGATTTGGCACGCCTCGTAGCCATGTCATGTGCAATATCAGAGCCCAACATCCACTGATCACTTGGGGATCTTGCTCTTCCTTGTAAACCAGATGAACCCACAACAAGTGAGCCACTTTTTTTCAATGTTGTTGCTTCAATAGGAGGCTCTCCTTCATCCTCTTCTCTCAAAGCAAGGAGCACAATCCGCAACATTGCAAAGAAGGGCTGGTCACTATCAAGCAATTGATGCAACTGGGCTCCTCCAGACCCCATGCCAGCCCCACTACCAAATCCCACTATTCCTCCACCCCCAGCCCCAGGACCATATTCATCAAGTAGCAGAGCTTGCAACATAGCTGTTGATTTTCGAACCAGTGGAAGGTCAATCCACTGCCCATCTGCATCTCTCTCCACCGAAGATTCCCAGGTTTCAAAACTGTCTCCTCCTCCCCCAAGAAAAGAGCCTTCTTGGGGGAGCCCAACACCATACCACAACCTACTACGACATTTCCAACCCTCTGCTAGCTCAAGCCCACAGGTTCCGTAGCAAGCAAAAGCACAGCGAACAGATTCATAAGGTTCAGCTGCTGCTGAGGCTGCAAGACGCTCCATAGCTGCTGCCGATACCTGCCCATTTTCATCTGCCATGGATGCGAGAACCTGCAAGACATTGCTTTGATGTTTAGAACAGCAAACCTCAGTAAGACAAACAAAAAGCTTCACACAACTTCAACCCTAACAAGGGAGGAAAAAAATAGTTGAACATCCAAACACTGAAGAATGTCACCTTATTCAGACTTCTGTACCTTAGAAAGCATCAACAGCAATGTACAGAGCGAAGAACAACAAGCACTACAGACTGCCTTTGTAAAATAATATCTATGTATGGAAAGTGCTTGAGAAATGCCTCAAGTGATAAGCTGCCAGTGTCTGAGGCAGTCAGAGACTTTCTTAAGTGAGCGTTCTCAAATGGTCCACCAACAACATCAAACCCACTGCTACTGAATTGTCGAGATCCAAAACTGTCCACTCCTTCAAAGCTTCTTTGTAAGACCTGCAAAGTGTCAAGACTGCTGGAAACTACACGTGCAGCAGATCTGGTTGTGAGAGACACACTGAATGCTTGCATTTCCACCCGCAAGTGATCTTCAACCAGCATCAATAGAACAAGGGCATTCTCTGCAAGTGACATGCAGAGAGAGGCAACAGCCTCAGCCTCTGCCTTCGCAGTTCGAGGAGATAACCCTTCTGCTGCTACCCCTGCAGCTGCAGCTGCTACAACCTGAGTCTGTTCTTTCACAACCCAAGACACAATATAACCATCATTACATTGGTAGTGAAACCCATTTGTCCATTGACGATTCTCAGGATCTAATGTATCTGCTTCATGCACCTCTGATCCATGTGCCATTTGGGCATTGAATACAGGACAGAGTGAAGTAAGACACTTGCAGAAACATTTACAAAAAGTCTAGCAGCACCCCAAGATTGAATTGAAATTGCCTGAATGCCAAAATCCAATATGCCTGAGATGAGTCTTTCACATTAAGTATTCATGATCATCAGATGGCTACTAGAGAAAAGAGGACCAGTTTAAGGAATTAGACCTTGTCAACCCAGCTGTATGTTTCTTTGTACCTCTAGCCAGTGCCTAGGAAACATTGCACAAATGTATAACACTAGCAGTTGGCATGATTTTCACCTGCAACTGCAACTCACTGGCTGCAAAATCAAGCAGATTTCCCAGAAGCTTTCTTTTAATTACTGGTACCAACTCTTCCCGCCTGCAGATAGTCCATAAGCATGGCTGGTTAGAAAGAAATGAAGTATCTCAGATATGGCCATTAGTTGACAAACCAGCAAGCTATGGACGAAAGCTAGAACATAGCAGAGGACCCAGCATGAAAGGCAGAGCTACAGAAGTCTATTCATTCATGCCAGATGCCTATGAACCAATCTTTATCTTCAGATTTGAGAATACTACTGCTACCATCATGTCCTCATCTTGTAGTGATCACAAACAGAGTAGATCCACTGCAGAGAGATGGGCAATCTGAAAGGAAAGGTTAGGATCTCACTGCACCCGTCCCTCCCCGTAACTTGATCCACCGGTCAGAATAAGCCACTCTGCACAATGAATGGTTGCCTCCACATCCTGGTTGAGCACTCTGAAATTAAATTCCGACACTCTTGATGACACTTAAAACTTGAGAAATCAGGGAAGTAACAGTCCTTTATCTGCTACATCAATATCACAACTTGAGGTCTAAGCAACAGAAGAAGTATCTACAAATGACTGTACATGAACAAATGTAAGGACACAGAAGGAAACATGTCATATTGGGGATTGACTGGCTAGGCGAGAAGACAAACACTTTCAACCAGAGTAATTTTTCCAGGCTTCATTTCAGATGCTCCAGCATCTGTAAATGACAGATATGTGGACAAACTACTTCTTTCTGGCCAAGACAGAAATAAAACTTTTAACTCTAATAAAAAGCCAACATCAGGAAATTGTTGAACAACCATCAACAACCAGCACTGCGCCAGATATATAACAGAACTAATATACTGCTTTCCCACTGAAAATACACCACTGGCAATGTAAAAGTGATAATGTACAGTGAACATGTGCTGATTGCTGTTCCTCATAGAAATTGTTGCAAACATGAGCAGAACACATGACAGAACTCCATGGCTGGGAACAAGAGGCCCACCTTCCAACCATCTTTTAGACGCATAGAGTGCTCCAGCATAATTGTGAGAAAGCTATACACAAGATCTTCAATCTCCTGGCAACTTCCATCTTCTTCTGCGACTCCACTAATGCCAGTCTACATTCATGTGAGCAATTTTCAGCAATGTCTTCTGGTACAATGTCCTAGAGGACCCTGCAATGAAAGATGAGGCTCAACCTCTCCACTCTGCTAGAAAATCTCTTGTACAGCAGTCGATAAATCATGAAATCAAAGGAAACACTCACTTGTTGCTGTTCAGTGAATTTTTGCAGGTATTTGGCTTAACCATCTGAGAATCTCAAATCCAACAATAAAGCAACAGCTTCTTGAACTAACTTTCTGCCAGCCCAAACTGCTATCCCCACCTTAAACAGGTTCCACAGAAGTAGAACTCCTTACTTGCTATGCTTCAAATATCTCACCTCATAATTTGAAATCAGGATCTCAAGAAGCCACTCCGGCCATTCTGGCATTGTGGTGAGTAAATTTCTATTCTCTGCATGTGTACATGCCAACAAAAGCATATCCTGCACCAGAAAACCACAAGATTGATTGCAGAGGTCCCCACAAATCTGTCACCAACAAAGAGAACAGCAATTCTAGAGAAAAGACTAGTGGTTCTGCTACTCTCAAGGGAGCATGTCATGTGATGTATCCTTGATCTGCACAATGGAACAGCCTGTGGAGAATCACACATACTTTGCAGTATAACTATACTTTTCATGCATATTATAAGACTGGCTTGCTTAAGCAAGCATTTTAGTTCAAAACTCTTTAGATGCAAGTTTGATACAACAAATGAGTTCAAATTCAGACCTCAAAGCAAATAGAAAGAGACCTGGACCACTAAGCGAGGAAATATAGAGACTGAATGCCCTCTTGCCCACACAGAATTGTCACTTACTGCACGGCAGTGGAGAGTATGACATCTGCTAAAAGAACAGCCAGACACTCACCTGAAGTGCACGTAGCTGTAATTGTTTGGAAGCAAAAGGAAGTGAGCGCAATAGAACCAGCAATAGAGGAATATGCTCAAAACGATGCCCAGCATCATAAAGGGCAAGCTGGTTTTCTGACAGTGATGCAGCCTGTAGAAATCCACACCCGACAAGATTTTAATAAGGCATTGCAGAACCATCACCCTGGATTCCATGTCTAAAACAAGTCTGATGAGTTGACAAGACTTCCCTGTGGATAACTGCACACAAACTTATTGCCAGTTGAAGAAAGCAGAGAACTGCTGGTCAAAATCACATATAGACATGCTGTGTAGGCACAAATTCAGCTCCAACTTTAATTGTTGAACTCACAAGGAGGTCCATGTTACACAAAATTTGAGCTGTAGGATTAAACCATCTTCACATTACTCTCCACTTTGGAAATATGGAGTTGCTGCCTGCCAGCACAGATGATTATAGGATCCTATCATCTGTGATGTAGGGGAACAAGGTTCAGTAGAGGATCTTCTGTACAACTTCTATCCAGCTTTGCTAGCATATCTGGAATCTTGAAAGATCTGAAGAGAAAATTCTTGGCACACCTCTTGATTTCCTTATTGACTTGGACTGATTTGCATTCTGGAAAGTACTACTTAGGGAGGATGCAAAATTAGGCACAGATAAAGGCTCTCACCTCTGACCTTATCACAGCAGGCAAAAGAGCAGCATACACATTGTCTGTCAGGCATTTTCTTGGTGCAGCCTGAAATGCATTTTCTAATGCATAGACAAGCCAGACCACTGATGTTGCTACAACACCAGGAGAGCCTTCTCTTGACAGAGTAGTCCCAGAACCTGAGGAGTTCAATAGAGGTTGCTTTGCTGCCATAGCAAAACTCATGACCTTCAGGTGGCCCCGGGCAACCAGTGCTCCAAGAAGGCTGACAATACCAACCATGATTCCATCAAACATGTCCACATTGCGGAACTTGTTCCTCACTGTGTCAGCACTGATGGACAAAGCTATACCACCCAGACTTCCTGCTGAGTGTAATTTCAAGGCAGTTGAACGCGAGCGAGCAACAGACACAACTTCAGGAACTGGAAGAGGTAACTGCCGGTGATCACCTCCAATTTTAACAACAAGGGAGTCTGCTAGAGGCTGAGGAGTAAGCAGCTCTGCTGATACAGCTGTGCTGTTGACACCCCTGATGTCAATATCAACATGACCATTAGAAGCTTCTTGCTCAGCATTTGCTTGTTTCTCGCTACCACTTTGAACTTTCTTGAACTCCGGGTTTCCTTTCAAGTCACTGGATGACAAATTAGGTAGAGTCTCTTGAGATTCAGCCTCTCTTCGTAGAAGAGTTAGCAGCATTTCAACACCCCCATTCACAAGGAGAGCCTCTGCAAATACAGCTGCCCTAGCTGTGTTAGGTTGAACCACTAATCTGTAAATCAGATGCAAAACACGAGCAACCTGCACCAGAATGTTCACACCACAATGCACTCAGAATACAGATCTATGAAATTGCAGAAAAAACTCAACAATAATACTTTGAGGGTAACATTGTGTCAAATTCTGGCACAACCAAAACTAACATGACAAGTATGGGTGCAGTCACAAAGTATCAGACCACCAACTTCATCATGAATAGCAGTAACAAGCTGCCATGAGTCCCCACTTACTTCATCACCTCATGACAGTGGAGGTAAATAAGTATTTGCTAATATGGCCAAGAAGTTGGGGAACAATTATACAAAAATCTGTGTCCTGAGTTTCTGGTACATTTCTGGAAGAAACAGTCAGGCTCGATCATTATGTTGGCTAGCACAAAGAGACATATGTACTCAGTATACAGCTAGCTTTTGATGCATAGTTTGTAATTTCAAATACTGTGCAGAAAGATATGTAGAAAGAGTAATATATTAGGGCCCTGATCATGCAAAGGTGTTAGGATCTGTACTGGTTTCAAATGAGCAAATATCACTGATATAGATAGAACATACTGACTCAGCTCTACAAAAGTACAAATAGCCAGGACTCATCTTTCTCAGCTCATCCGTCCTTGTACTAAAGTCAAGCATTTCGAACAGTCTCAGGAATGATCATCACTGACCTGATTATGCTGTGGGCAATCAAGTACAAACTGTACAACAGAGCGGACATCTGGACCTAAAGATGATCCATTAGCTGATCCTAAGAGCAGCTCAATAACAACAAGAAGCTCATCCACTAGAGCATTCAGCTCTCCAGCTGGTTGGGATGATTTGCCACCAGCAAACGTATGTATAGAGTCTGATTCTGGAATCAACCAGTAGCAGCGGCGGCAGCCATCCAGTAGCATCTGAACTGCACTTGCACCCCTCATGGTTGGAGCTTCAGTGAAGACCATGTCTGCAAGCTGGGAGAGGAGTTTTTTCTGTACCCCATATGAGCAAGAGATCCAAAGCTTCAGATCAAGAAGTAGACTTCTGAACAACTGTACTTTTAGTGCAGTGTGATTTTGAGGAGCTCGAGCAAGAGACACAACAGCTGCCACGAGTTCTTCATCCCTTTCTTCTGTCCTTGCTTGCTCATAAGCTTTCCTTTCAGGGTCTCCAGGGGAGGGTGCACTCACAAGGTATCCCAATATGTATGCAAGCAACCTAGGTGCATAGCTCCTTGCAATTTCTTCAGCATTCCCAGCGTGCTGAAGACTCACAGACAGCATACGAAAAATTGGGGCACAATGCAACATGGTTGATGATGACACATCTGCCTTGCCAATGAGAGGTTGAAGTGTATCTTTATCCACAGCTCCAACAGTGAAAGGCAGCAACACCATAGGGCCCCCCTCTGCCATTGCCCAGATAGCCTCTGTGGGACGGATTCTGGCAGCAACATGAACCTCTCCTAACACCTGTGCTGGTTTTCTATGCATGCCTGAAAAAACAAGCACAAAATCACATTAAGATTACGTCCCTGACCAATCTGGCCTCCAAAATGTGAAACCCAAAAGAGGAATACAACAAGGAGCACGGAAGCTCATACCTGATGCCCCTTCAGGAGATGCATCTGGGCATGAATGTCCATTGAGAAGCTTTGGATGGTAGAGAAGGTGGAGTCGAGGACCAATCTCCACATCTAAAGCTGCACTGTCCTCAGCCGCTGACATTGCCTGCTCATTGTTTGCAAACCATGGGGTTCCAGCCCCTGCTCCAAAAGATGGAAGAGCATCCCCACCCCTTGCAGCCAAATCTGCCATCCTTTCTGACCCCAGTGCCTCCTTGAAGATATAGACTGGCCCCATTTCTGCAAACAATGGACATTGTCGACGTCGTCTCTGCAATCCAGCAATTGCAGGAGGAGGGTTTGTGCCAATACAGCAAAAGCCAAGTGGTCTTGACAGGCGTGGAAATGCTAATGGACGAGATTCATACAGCCGTCCATCAACATACAGCTTCATCTCACTCTCAAGCTTCCCCAGAATGCTTTGCCTGTGTGTGTGCTCCAAGCCAATAAAGTACCAGCATCTTGGCTTAAATGGATAGGTAAAATGTAATGAAGCTTTCCTCCCCTTCCCATTCACACTCTCAACAACTAGGAACTGGCCATGGAAGTAAGCCTCTATTCCAAGGTTGTCAACGGAGAGAAAACTGAAGAGCCTGGGCATATGCGCAGTGCCTTCTCCAGCAAGGGCACTGGCAGCAGCAGCAGCTGACATGGCTGAAGACTTTCCAGACTTGGCAGCTGCCACAGCTGCGATAGCAGCTGCTGCAGCTGCCGTATTCACTGTATCTGCAAACGATTCAATGTACAGCCATGTTACAAAAGAAAATCCAGTCCCAAATGGCCACTTACTCTCACCAGGACCAAGTAATCCTGAGCTCTCTCCATCAAATTCAAAAGTGTGAGATGGGCCACGAATCTCTTCTCCAGACATTGCCCTCTCCAGAGTGAGAATAAGATCCAATGATTTCCCAGTTGCAGATGTCTCTGCAGCTGCACCTAGCCATTGTCGAAGATCTAGCACAGTTACGCGATGGGATCCAAGAGCTTCAATTGCATCCAAAAAAGGGCTACTGTCCCAGAGTTCTACTTCCAATTCCTCTTCCTGCTCCAGTTTCCCGTTAAGAAGGCTCGGAGCTGCAGACAGAAGCACTCCAAGAAGACCTGCTGCTGCACACATAGCACGATTCCTTGTGCAAGCTCGCAGAACACGAGCTAAAGCTTTCACCATCCTTGTCCTTGGGGACATGCTGCTTCCCTCATCAAGTTTACACGGCAACCATGTGAGAAGTTTGCCTGCCACAACAGCAGCACCTGGACTAAGCATCATCCTGGGAGCAGACTCTTCCCCCACATCATCCAAGCCATCCACTCCACCCATCTTTGCAATTAAAACATTTACCACACAGCTTGCAATGCTCTGGCCAATGTGATTCGCTTCTGCTTCTAACACGAGTTCCTCCTCTCCACATACAACTCTTCTCAGTTTCTGTAAATTAACCTGATCAGTTCCCTCAATTGCAGAATCGATAAGTTCCATGAGCTCTGGAGAAACAGCCGGCAGCACTTCCTTCCCTTTCTGCAATAAAGGGGAGCCCATAGGTGCAGGAAATACACCTGACCCATCAAATGAATGTGCTGATTTGAGGCGGGGTGACAAAACTTCCTTGCCAGAGCTGAGGTTCAATGACCTGAAGGAAACTAAGCCTGCACTCACCTGATCATGTGGCTGCTTCCCATTGACTCCAAACCCATTTGTAGCAGGAAGAGTTTCGACATGCACATTCTGCAGCACAGATGTGTACTTTTCTGCACATGCATCATGCGATGCCTGTTCACTCATTATTGTGGGGGCATCGGCAGAAGAGAATGACTTCAAATTGCTTCGACTGCGATAGAACTCTCCAGGGTCTTTCAATGGAACCTCTTCAAAATGACCTGCATCTTCATTGTCTTCCATTCCAATTGCTATTGACGGTTGCCATGTATGATTACCTCGTGATTGACAAGCATAAAATTCATTATCAACTCTGTCAGGGATCCGACTTGATGACGTAATGCTGCCTGAAGAGACTGTAGCGGCAAATTCTTCATCGAGTTCATAGCTTTCCCTTCCATGCAGCTCTGATGAATGTCTCTGGCCTGACGCCTTAGCTTCCTTCTGACTATTTACATCAACCTCAAGAGAAATTTCTTCTTTCTCGCAATCTAAAGCATCCATACTGTGCTTGCTGCCTTGTTTACCAGAAAGTGTGCTCTCTTCCCCACTTTCTACAAGTTCACTGTTAGCCATGACTGCCACATCTTCAGGTCTATTTTCAGTAGTCCCAAGCTCGAGAAAAAGTTCCGATATGCGTTTTTCCTTGAGATCAGTGATCTCAAAAGCTTCTGACCTGTCAAGCTCGTCATTCTTAGTCACATTGTCGTCGCTACCTTCACTATCCCGCATCGCAATGCTAACGGCTTCCATCAAGACTTTCTGATCACGCACAGCTAGTAGCGACGTCTAGAAAGCTCCACGTTCCCAACGTCGCGCCTCCCCGCAACGATCATATCGACCTCATCATCTTTCTCGTGCACTTGTTTGTCCTCCACCACCACCGCCTCCTCCTCGCCAGTAGTAAACACTGACCGGCTCTTTGACAAACGGAAGAAGCTCATCATCGCCGATTTCAGCCCTCCAGCAGAAGCATTCATCGTCTAAATTACAAACACTCCACAATGCAGCCAAATCACGTCGTAATCCATTCCCTCTCTACTATGATGACAACAAACCATCTCTAAAATAAAGCAGGAATCAGCCAAAGGAGACGAGATCACGGAATTTCACACAAAGATCACGACGAAAACATCGACAGTAATGTTTCGAGAAACACTCCGAAAACAATATATTCTTCCTTTCCGTTCTTTATAGATCAAGATCCGCACTCCTCAGATCCACATTCTTCATTCCATCGTCGTCGTAGTCGCCTCCATTCTCCAATCTGCTACAACGATTTCTACGACTAAACCCAACAATGTTGTGAACGTTCCGAACCCAAGAGCACGTAAATACGTTGATCCGCGTGCCTATACGAAGAAACTTGGAGTACACACGCACCTTAAATCCTCCGCCTGTACGAAGAAGAAGAAGAAGCTCCGAGTACACCGTTCCTGGATCTCTTCTAAGTCTCGGATCTCGAGTAAGAGTGTCACATTTCCTTCGCATTTCATCACCCTTTTTCTGTGCGCGGAGGACGGACTCGTCGACGACTGCGACAAAACAAACGCAAAAGGGAATGAGGTTGGGGGGATGGGAATGAAGAGAGAGAGAGAGAGAACGAAATGAAGTCTCGGCGAAGACGAAGACAACCCCAAACCCTAATTCCAATGCCGTAATTTACGTAAATAATAAAAATAGACAAATAGGTAGGTAGTAGGTACCAGACTCCTTTAGAGTCCAGTGACCAGAAAAGTAAATTCAATAAATAGGTTTTTAAATTTGGGCCAATCATGGCCAAATAAAGTAATAGCCACCATTTCAAAGGCTTTGACATAAATTAGCCAGAAAATTTTAAAATTTTTTTCTTTAAGTATTTCATAGCCAAATAAATATATATTTTAAAGAAAGTAGTTCAGCCAAATTAAAATATATTAAAAAATAAGTCGTAACCAGAAAATATCAGTCACTTTTCATATTAGAAATGGCCAAATAAACTGAATACATAGGTTTTAAAAATACTTAAAACATAGCCAAATATAGCAACAGCCACCTTTTTAAAGACTTTGACATTAAACTAGCCAAAAACATTCAATTAAAAAAATTTAGAAATGAATCATAGCCATATAAATAAGTCACTTTTGAGCTTTAAAATAGCATAATAAATTGAGTACATATAAGTTTTTATGAAATAAGTAAATCACAGCCACTTTTGATATTTTAAAAGTAGTCAAATAAATTGAATACACAGGTTTTAAAAATAGGCAAATTATCACAGCCTAATTAATAATACTCACTTTTGACACATAAGTAGCCAAATAAATTCAACAAATAGGTTTAGAAAAATAAAACACACCCACCTTTGGCATAAAATAGTGAAACAAATTGAATAAATAGATAAAATCGTAGCCCAATAATATTGAATAAATAGAGAGAAAACTAAATAACAGCCATATTTCACATGTCACATGGTCTACTCCGAAATGGACAATTTGGACTTATGTGACTCCTTGCCTTAGGAGTTTCTTTAGGAGTTTTTTATGTGGATTCAATAAGGACTCAACTTATTTGGGGGGTTCTTATGTGTAGGGTAAAAGCCCTAAGACAAGGGGCTTTATTGGAATAAGGCAAGAGTCAAGGGTGTCCCAAATTTTTAGTAAAGCCTTTGTCCTAACTACCTAGTCTTCTAACCAAATCTAGCTAGAACGTCATGTGCAAGATGGCCATTGTGACTACACCACAAAAGTGAAAAAAAAAAAAAACCTTGGATCAATTACACCATTTAAAAGATTAAGCACATAAATAATAACCGTTTAATTTTTCATATGTTTAAATTTCAGTTTTTTTTCTAATATTCACAATAAAGTGAGAAAATAGGAAAATTATGAAATGTTTGTCAAGTTGATTAAGCATATTGACAAGGGTGTAAAAAATTATTGCAAAAATGAACTCAAGATTTGACATGAAACACATTAGTGCATGCATTCAGAGTTTTAAAAGTAATTTAATTACCTCATTTTATTTTGTAGTACCATCGTTATGACCAGTTGGTTGGGGATTTTGTTGCTGGGTGATTTTACAAGTCATTCAATCACAAATTTTAATTTTATTGTTGTAAAATATTAACCCCATAAGAAAAACAGATCTGGGTTTAGGGTTGTCACGGGGTATCAATATTGATACTATATCATAGAACAAGATTGATGGTGTAAGCCTTTGTGCATTTTATGAGCAATAGGTGGTACTCAGATATATATGCTCACATGGTCAATTGCATGAGCATTTTATCATTGATAAAAAACTCAATGTAACATATAAAATAATATTACAAATTTAAAATGTATTTATTATTGCTACCAGTTTAAAATGAACTAAGTGATGAACATGTGTAGATAGCATTATAAAGTCTTGATTTTGGAGATTCTTTGCATATCAAATGTAATTGTATTTTCTTTTGAAAATATAGATAATTGCACTAGCAGATCTCTCTCTAAAATATCGTACTCTTGCAACAACAACACAGATCGAGACTCAAGATATCCAAAGTCCAAACCCATTTATCTAATCATGTTTAGCCTCCGTTTTTATAATTTGGAGCTATGTATATATTATTAACATAGGTGTTTTATTTTACTTGTTTATGACCATGCCTTAACCTTCTCAAACTGTGGGGGCACCTCATTGCATTTTTGTTATACCATTAGAAAGCCTTCGACGAGGTGGTGGTGTGTGTAGTGGGTTGTTTAACAATTTTCAAAGCAATGAAATTTTATTTTTAAAAAATAAAATGGGCTTCATCATTAAAATTAATTAAATTTTACAACTTTGATTTTTTCAACAAATCAATGTCTCTTCATCATATTGGTCCTTTTATTTACCTTTTCATATTTCAAAATTTAACACTTGAACCAATTGCATTGAGTTTAAAATATTTTTTTCATAATTATTTTTAAAAAAAAAAAGTCATGTTTCTTTGAGATCCTTGAAGAATTCTTCTAAGAATTTGTATCCCTTTTTATCTTCGAGGATGACACAAGGGGTCCACTAGTCCTAATAATCATAACGGACGTTAACATTTTATTTTATTCACAAGAAGAGTTCAACTGTAACTCATTTTATTTTTCTTTGACACAGTCAGTTACAATCGATAGGCTTCGCCTTCGTTTTTGTTGCAATAGTTGTCCTGGCAGGCCACCGTCCATAAGTGGGCCGATCATTAGTTGGAACAAATGCGCATGTGAGGGGCCGGTAGGTATACCAACCAAATTTTTGGCCAAATTTTGTTGTTGCCTCTAACTTCTACAACAAAGATTCAGTCCTAAGATTGAGTTCCGCAGGGGCCCGTTTTCATTTTTGACCTTTTCAGCCTTTGCATGCTCGAGCCAGGTCTCCCATGTGCAGAAAGCAATCCAAGGTTTTTTTCTTTTTTTCCTTCGTTCACTAAAATGCATTCTTCGGTTGAAGGGACCTTCTTTCATTCAATTAAAAAGACTTTCTTTGGGGAATAAGGGTCACTACTGAGAGCTTCCCATAATGTTTTGAGGCCTATGCTCTCAAGGCTATGACCCTTAATGTTAGGGGAGGCCTTTGGGATCCGGCATTCCCCCTATACTTTTCTTTGTTGGCCTTGCCTATCAAGGCGCAAGGATATTGTGTTTAGATTCATTATAGAGTACTAGTGTGAACCTGGTGCATAATGCACCCGTCGAGTAATAACTGTCCCAGAAAACAAAACCCATCAAAAAAAAAAAAAAAAAAAGCTTAAAGGATTTTGGCCCTTAGGTAATAGGTCTATTTTTTATATGAGAATTTTTAAAAGATGATGTTTTGGCTTGTGTTGAAACTTGAGATTAGTTATAGAATTATAATATCTTGAAGGATTTTGGTTTCTTTATTTTAGAGGATTTTTTGAAAATAATAATTTTTGCATGGTGAAATATTTGAGGTTTCCATAATTCTTCTTTTGCATTAAGATACTTTTTAATGTAAATGGCAAGGCCACGGTGTGCCATGCCCCTCCGTTTACAATCCAAACCTTTTTTCTTTGGAAAGTGGCGGGAGGTATAAAATAGGTGCTTGCATTGTGTTTGCTCCTTAAGATGCATAAGATCTGCAAACCTACTTGTTGACATTTCATTTTGCCAACTAAGTCCTTCAAGCCAACTAAGTCTCATTGTGCTCCAAGGGGCTTAATTACCTACCAAAATGGGCCCTCACCAGATGAAATAGTAAAGAGGCCATTGCCCCTATGACCCTAAGAATATTTTCAAACTAGTTGTGTTTGCCCCATCCATGCTTGGTCAAATCTAAAATCATAGATGCATGTCTACTATTATCTTAGGGCAATAATAAACTTTTATAACATAAAAGGTAACAACAATACAAACAAATTAATCAATTAAAAATTAATTTCATTAGGATTTTTGTTATTACATCTTTATCAAAGCCTTATTGAAGGTTTTTAAATAACATCAAATTAATTCAAAACATTTGCATCTAAAAAATAAATTTATATTAATATTGGTGTGTTTTATTTAATCAATTCTTGCATAATTTTTCAAATCAAAATTTTAAAAATCTCATTTTAATAAGATTAAAAAAAATTGAAGCTAATTATTTGTATGTTTATTAAACAAATTTCATTTAAAACATTAGTCATATGAATTTTTTTTTCCATTTCATAATAATATGAAACCTCATGATATCAAAAGGCGAGTGATAACCCAAAAAAATAAAATGATATGAAGGCATGATTAAATCAATTAATCAACATTCATATTTTGAAAAGAAACCCAACAAATAGATGGGTAGATTTCAAAACAACCCATCAATTGGATGGGTGCACCCAAAATCTACACATGCACATCCATTAGCTTGGGGCAATAAAAAGTCTAAGGTACCTTGCCTTACTACACAATTGATGCCCCCAAAAAAAATTATAATATCAAGTTGGCCTTAAGGTTTTTCACATACCCAAAATGCACTACATGTTCCAAGGTCCAATTATCTCATCTTTAATCATCACTTCATATATATTTCGTATTTTCAAAAAATGTATATGTCATGTTTTTCATCCATACAGAATTTTATTTCCATCTTTGGTTTGAAGATGGTTTAGCTAGACTACTTATTTTCAAAAAATTTAGGCCCATATTCAAAAAAATAAATTGTGCCTCCCAATAGCAAAAAGGCTATATCAATGGCCATAATACCCATAACCACATCCCAAAACGGAGGGTGGAAAGAGTTTTGATTATGAAAGTATTTTTACATCCAAGGTTAAAAAGGTTGAACTCTTCCTAGATATTTTTTAAGTTTATTAAGTAGGTATAAACATAAACCTAATAAATATTTATAAAGTTTAGTAGCCCATAACCTAGGTACATACATTTATTAATAGGTATCTCCTACTTACTTAGGCCAACTTGCCTATAACCTACCTATCTACGTAAGTAGTGTAAAAAAATTCAAGTTTGTTTAGTACAATATGTTGAAATTTTTTTTGTCAAAGTTGATTACAATGTTGGTTCAATATCATATTCATTACAATATGTTGTTTTAAAAGTTCACTTTATGTAGTGGTGGTGCAATTGATAAGAATTTGACTTTTTGATGTGGAAGTGAGGAGTTCAAATCCCCACACTTGTAACCTAAGCTACCTTGGCTACTTAAATGACATAATTAAATAGCTTAGTTTGTAAAGCCTACTATACCACTTAGCCTAAGGTTTTTGGTTTAGCCAAAGGGTTTAACTTGGGTTATTTAGCTTAACCACTTAAGTTAAGCCAAGCCCTCTAGGACATAAGGGTTTAGGTAGCTAAATTGGGTGGCTTAGCCTAGGACATAGGGTTGGTAGGTAAATAAATATTTTTTGGCATTAATTATTAAATTTATTAATTAGGTAGGGTAAGTAATTAATCAATATTTTCATACTAATTTTAAATAATATATGTTTTTGGTCAATGCCTAAATTATATTATTGTCATGATGGTTTACTGAAAAAAAAAAACCAATCAAAAAGACCTAATCAAAATGGTCGAGTTCAAAATGACTTTTCCAAAATGGCACTTTGGTCAAATTGGACATGGGGGCAAAAAGACCATATAGCATTGTTTTGACCAAAATTATTAATAAAAGACCATGATTTCTTGTAATGAAATATGAATATTTTCCATTAGAAAAATTCATTTCATATTAGAATATTAAAAATATCAAAATATCAAAATGTTTGAAAGCAAAAGTTATAAGATTTATAAATTATAATAAATAACAAAAAAATTGAAAATTGGTCAATAGAATAATTTTTATATTCAACATTTCAAAACTCAAAATATTCACAACTTGGAACAAATACTACATGGCATGATGCATATTGCCAAATAGAAAAATGTTTTTAATAATAAAATGCCCAACAAAGATTTTAATGAAGAAAAAAATTTAATCAATTTAAATTTTTTAATCTCACATCCACATAATGTATGGAGCTATGACATTAAATATGATATAAATAATATGCATCCTTTAATCACCATTACAACCACACTAAATATTGAAAAACATGATTTGAAAAATGACTTTGCAATTCAATAAAACAATGTAATAAATCACAAAACACAAAACTTGCAAAATGATAATTTTCCAACATCATTATATTCCATGATGATGAATGAATTGGACTATCAAAATTCAATGAAAAAAAATGATATTTGATGATGTTTTGTTTTTAAAAAAATCTTAATATTTTTATACATATATTTTTATTAGGTGGTGTTGAAATGGGTGAAAATTTCAGTTTAAAGATTATAATTCAAGGATTATTGCACTTGTATAATAAATATGTCATCAAATTGAATAAAAATGAAATTTTTGCTTATGGGATTTACTTGTAAAACTACATTTAGTATTGACGATCAAATCATATATTCAATTTTGAACATAACTACCCAACAAAATTTATCAAAATTTTCAAACCTATCATCAAATTCTTTGAATAAACTAACATAATGTATGATCATAGTTAAACAAACCAAAAACCATGTTGGACGATTAAAAAACTATCGATATTTCAAATATATTTATGTAATGTCATTGTAATGTCATATTGATCAAGAAAAATTATGCTAAATGACTTATATGAATGTTGAAAATTTCAAAAAAAAACATTGAATTTAATAAATTATGTTATAGTTATGATATTTTGGCATGATTGAAAATTATGATCATTTTCAAAGCAAAATGTAGAATTTAGTAAAATTTGTATATTTTGAAAAAATTCATATCTATTCAAAAAGATTTAACACAAGTAATATAATTGATTGAGCGATTGTAAATATTTTAAAAAACATATTGCAAAAAAAATCCTTCAAAAATTTCTTCCTATGAAAAAATCAAAATGTTCAAAAAAGCCTAGTTGTGGTTGAGTCCTTTGACATCATTGGCTCATTTAATTATGATTGCACCCATCGATATGAACAATTACAGCTTGTTATAAATGGATTATCTTCCAAGTTGATGTTACAATGTTTAATGTCATAGATAATCAATTAAAATAAATAATACATATCCAAAACTAGTTTTTTGGTGGTTTCGCTCTCATCATGATAGGTGACTTATATTAGGTACTTCCTATTAAAAATTGTTGTAATTTTTAAAATGTTACTAATAGTATTAATACATTGCAACCACACATTTGAAAAATTAATGTTCAATGCTATGACTTAAACAAATTATGCAACAAATTAATAAACATTTTGTAAAAGCTTTGAATAAGTTTTTTACATGTATTAAACATAGTTATGCAACAAATTGATAAACAAATTGTAAAATTTTAAAATAGGTACATGTACAACCATTTCAAAATATATTCAATGTTTAGATATGTTAACAATAATGTGCATTTATTTTATATGAAGATCTTGGTACAAATGCATAATAAAATTGTGTTTACTAAAACATTAAACCCAACATTCAATTTTGAAACTAAAAGCATCCACCATTATTCATTTAAATTTTTAGTTGATCTAAGCAAAATTGTCAATTTGCATTCTATCATTTGTATCAAACAAGAAATGTTGGTTGAACTATGTGTTGGAAATCACACAACATCCAATGACCTTGTTAATGGAGCTAATGGTATACTCAAACATCAACATTTTATAATGGCAACATCATACTATGGATGACATTTCAAAACTCAAAAGTTAAAATGGTAGTTAGAGAAAAGTTGAATAATTGCTACATTAAGGACATACAATTGGAAAAAAACACCCATTGCACCATCACTATATAAATAAGAATTGACCAAAAAAAACCCCATATTATAACAATAATTCAATTTCCAATTCAACTTGTAATAGCAAAAACCATTCATCGATCAAACATTGATTACTAGGATTATCATTAGATGAATTAGCTTTTGATCTACGTTAGTAATGTAAAGAAACGAAAGAAAAAATTTATTTATAAACTCCACTCTAACATAAAGATTTTCATGTACATGAAGAAATGAAAAGATGAAAAACATTTGCACCTTGGACACCTTTTATTTCTCAATTAAAAAACTTACACCATTTCCAAGATATCATAAAAAATTGAATACAAACTCTTTACAACAACATTATAAAGACTTTACCGTACCGTCGCGCTTGTTTCACACCACCCGGTGCGAAATATTTAATTTTGGACGATCTTCATTTTCGCATCGACCCACAAATAATTAATTACAATGGTCTGTCATTTCACACTTCAATGGGTCTGTCGGAATTGGGGCGGGCCGCATTTTGCCTTTTCGCATTTACACCATAGAATTAATTAATTTTGTTTGTTTCACATTTCACACTTCCCCCCTCAATTTTTTTTTTTTTTCACAGTACCCCTAAAATAATTAATATTGGTGTGAAACGAGTGCGGCGATACGATAATCATGATCATAACTTACAAATGTCACACCAAATGATTGTCCAATCATTATATTAGGGGATTTCAATATTAACATCCTAGATGACAATAATCATTTAAAAATAAACTGGTAGATTTTATGAATAGATTCAAATTAAATTCCCAATTCCATGAAAGCACAACAAAAGTTGAATTTCAACTTGACCATATATGGGCAAATGTTCCAAAAAATGAATGTAAATTGAATGTAATGGGAGCATAGTAGCCATATTTCCACAAAAAAATTTATATTGCATTCAAATCATCAAACACACTACTAATTTATAACAATAAACCAATATTGTTTCAATTCATATAATCTCATTTAACAATGATTATTTTTGGGACATACATCAATAGAAGACAAAACCGCTTGTGGTTGAATTGTTTATGTTTTTTAATCAATAGTTTGGTTTGTTAAAATTATAATCATTTTTTTGTTGTTAATTAGCTTCAATGACATATTATATATATATATATATATATATATATATATTTGTGTATTTTGTTTCAAGTTTCCCTTCCAATGGACAAATGAAAACATAAGTGGATTATAACAAATCTTAGTATTGTGTAAAAAATCAGGTCAATAAGATTTAATAAGATTCAAACATTCATAGACAAACATGATAAGTAAAGCTTGTCACAATTGAAAACATTTTTTTCTTGGAAAATTTTGTTTTTCTCACCATGAAAATGAGAAAAAAATGTTTTGCTACTATGAATGTGATTAAATTTGATATTTTTGGGTAAATTTTTCAATAACATGAAATTGGAAAAAAAACCATAATTGGAGGAAATAAATACCAAATGATGTAAAACTGGTAATTATTAATTACCTTGCAAGAATATGCAAGGAGGAGGATATTAAAAATAATAAAGGGAAAATCTTACTTAGTAAACAAAATTTTCAATTGTTGGTGTCACAAGCTTTGTTGATTCATGTTTGCAAATGATCATTAAATCTATTATTTTAAATAGAAATAGAAATATGTATATAGATTGTTAGAAGGAAAAGTTGCTCATTTTCACACGTAAAGTTCAAAAATGTGTGTTTTATAAAGAAAATTCAATAAGGCAATACATATGTTATTTCCATATGTAAAAAAACATAATGTGACGACAATGAATGACACACAATGCCAAAGTGGATTGAGATTTTTGACAAATGGAAAGTGCATGTGGTTGTTCACACATCACATGCACTTTCCTAATTTCACAAGTAACAAAATAAAAGATATTAAGTGTGAACACACATTAGTAAGATGTTTTCCAACATGTTACCTATGATAGGCATGACGAAGAAAGTGAAGATCCATTGGATCAATTCATATATTGCAAATACATTGAAGAAAACAAGTAAACACAAATGAGAGGAATTGTAAAGGACATTTCAAAGAATTCTAGAGGATCACCAGACCATGGTGATAAGAAACTAAGATATTACCAAGGCTCACCATGAAAGGCCGGATTGGGCATGAAATGCTTTCTATGAAAATATTGTTAGATAAAGTTGATGGTCCAATCATTGTTGAAGTTGTGTCTATATAATTCATCCAACCATGTACCAATGAACCGTTGAAATGAATAGGCACACATGACCTCTGGTTAGTAGGATAATTTCAAAATTGCCCTTCAATGTTGTTGAAAAGAAAAGTTGCCAATGTTGACATGGATAAAACCTTCAAAGGGCAAAAAACTTGGATGAATTAGATGAGGCTTTGAATGTCTAAGCATTCAAAGTTGTTGGGGATGTGGTCGTATCTAAATTTAGAGAAGGCAATTTCATCTAAAGATCTGGGAAGATAATGCCCTCAGCCATGAGCATCACAGGAACAAGGGCCAGCGAGGCTATGCCGTTGGTTCACAGTATGTAATGCCCTGACACAGTGGGCATTACACCACACACAATGTACAATCTAGACTTGTCAAAGTGGTGGCTGAAATGAAGGTTTTGCACATATAAACTGTTGACTCCTCCCCATTGGTGTAGCCTCACTCAAGAAACAATCATCAGAAGGCCTTAAAACCTTTCTCCTTACAAGAGAGAAGCAAAAGAAAAGCCGCTGTTGTGAGTAAACACATTATGGTACTCTATCAAATGGTTGTGTATCCTTGTAACAAGTGTTCCAGACATTGTCTACAGCTTGAATAGCCTGGTCTTGGGAGCAGTGTGGATTCAATGCCACACTGATTTGTGCCCTCCGCTTGACACAAATCTGCCCCAAAAGAAGCCAAAACTCTCAATATGAGACACTTGTGGATGACACATATTATCCAGGAAATATTCAAGAAAACTATAATTCAGCTTGCAAAAGCAAAGATGTTAGGGGAAGAAGATCCAAAGTAAAAAAGAAAACCTGATGCTGCCCTTGGATATTGAAATTGCCACGGTTCAGCTCCCGTTTCCAGTGGCAATCTCCACTTAAGTTGGCTGCACGAATCTGCCATGTCCCATCCACATACAAAGTGTTGCTTAAGGCTAGAGAGAACACGTACACTTACAGAAAGCTCTGAGATTGCTGAGAAAACTCCACAAAAATACACTTCAAATTTTAACTGTTGTGTCAGGTCCAGCCAAAACAAGATAAACACAACAAGAAAAAGGATGGGTATTCACCTTGAGCATGTTACTCACTCACAGAGAATTACACTATCACCTTCAATATGAATGGTATTGACTAGCTGCCATTACTTCCCACTAAGTTCATCAGCTCCAGATAGTGGCTGTGTAAACTAGTACATAACAATCTGCTCAAAACTTAGGGGGAAAAGAAAATCATACAAAAGCCTATGTAGTGAGTTTTGGATACATTTCCAGAAGCAACACAAAGAAGAAGACTCACAACTATCTCAAGAAAAATCTTTCCACATTTGCACAAACATACAAGCTTTGGCACCGAGCCACAGCAAACTCTTTCTCTTGTTGGAAAGAGAAGAGAGACAAACACACCTCACTACATGCATGGTGCTCACAATTAGTCCAATCCAGATTGGCTGCACGGCAGTGGTCATATGCATGCAGTAGCTCATGTGTCAATGCCACATCCACTTCATCCTGCAGCATCACATGGTTGCTGCAGATCACCACCTGAATCATCATCGGCATTGCCTCCATCAAAAAAATTGCTATTGAGACAACACAGTAAATTTTGCATGTAAGATCACACAGCAAACCTAAAGTTCACAATTTGCAGGAAAAATTGGCATTAGAGTGTGTGCATTGATTGATGCAAGAAAATGATGCACAATTATGATAAAAGATAAGTGTGACAGAAAAGAACCTGACCCCATCATCCCGCTTGAATCCACCGCCCACTTGCATACTACATTCTTCAGGCTTAAAGAACTTGTCTCCAACAGGACACCCTGCTTTCTCAAGCGCTCCTCTCACAAATTTCACCATAGGATCTGCAACAAGAAGGGTACATAGATCCATCAACAGACATACTACATTCTTCAGGCTTAAAGAACACCTTGTCTGCAACAGAGAGGACACCCTGTTGTTCTCAACAAGCGCTTCACTTACAAAATTTCACCTTAGGTAGGATCTGCAACAGAAAGAAGGTACAACAGTAATCCATCAAGAAAGTATGGCACCAATTTCACACTTTCTGTGCAGTTGAAATTGATGCTGCAAATGTAAAGACTGACCGACCAACTGGCTGAGTGACTTTTTAGATCCAGAATATCCACAAATCAAGAAACCCTAAAAACCTAGAGCTAAACCCTAAATCACCACCCTTGCCGCTGATTTCATGGTCATTATCCTCAGAAAAAACCAAAGGAAGAAATGGATAGAAATAGTTTCTCGTGACAATTTCTGGGAGAAGCTTGGTTTGATCATTGATTTTTGTTGCATTCCTGAATCACAACCACCCAAAGAAAAAAAAAGAAAAAAAGAAAGAAAAAAGAAAAAAGCTTACAGAAGATGGTTGGAAATGCCAGAAGGAGGAAATACCAGAGCGAGAGGAGGAGGGGGAGGAGGAGGAGGGTAGAGCATACTGACGGTGAGCGAGAGAGTGGTTGATCATCTGCTGACAATGCTGTGGCGTGGTGCCATAGACAAGCTTGCTGCTGCTGTTAGTACCAACTTCCTCCTCCATAGTTTCCTGTCTCCAAACTCTGCAGCAACAAACAAGCCTTCTTTCGCTTGTGATTTTTGTGATTTCGCTTGTTCACCCTCATGTCGCGCGCGTAAATAGTTCCTAGTTTACACTACGAGATGGATGAGGGTTCTTCTTCTGCGGAGCGAGTTCTTTCGGCTGAAGATGGCGTCGTAGTTCCAGTGATTCTTTTTTGTGGCGAAAATTCGCAATTTTGCTATTAAAAAAAACAAGAAACAAAAGTCACAACCAACGTGGTCAAGGGCAGCCTTTGTTTTTGACTGGCGAAATCTCGCCAAATAGAGAAATTAAAAATTAAAAAATCGAAAATGAAGTGATTTTTGAGGTTTTCAGTCGCCAGAAGTAAGAAAAAAAAAGTTAAAATTGTCAGATTCACATATTTGGTTTCCATTTTATAGCCAGAAATATAGACGGATGATTAAAGATTTTGTACTTTATTTCTGGTTTATAGCCAGATCTTCTATATAAATTCACTACGTCCCTGACGGAGCTCGGGTTTCAGGCCGACTGGGCCCGGCGCTAATCGGAGGACGGAATTTCCTGTTCCCAGTCTGTGGGCAAAGCTATTGGAAGAAATTAGGTTACGACATTCTAGCGCGGAACGGAGACCCGGGATAGCCGACGTCAAGAACGGGGTGCCGGGCCGGGTCCGGTCCGGACTGTGTGTGACGGAGCTCGGCAACTTTTGCTCCAGA
>Ga0116227_10003182_pt1 | contig 36717 bp, 28 predicted proteins | sample S1TSphgellanicum_FD_89693 | JGI IMG/M metagenome (GOLD analysis project Ga0116227, IMG submission 89693) | Host-associated microbial communities from peat moss isolated from Minnesota, USA - S1T2_Fb - Sphagnum magellanicum MG | ecosystem: Host-associated > Plants > Peat moss > Unclassified...
AAGGTGGTGGCTTCCCCCGAGTCCGGGCCGTGGTGAGTCTTGTGTGTCCAAGTGCCCGTGGCAAGTCCCAACACCAAAAGGGGTCCCGGAATGTGAACTAACCACGTGGGTGGTTTGTTTTGGTGCAGATTCATGCTTGATCTACTAAACCTTTTTCCTAGTCTAATCCCGGGGCGCTCCCAACTCGACCCTCTACCCCTTTCTAGAGTTGGAAGTCGGGAGCGTGCTACCAAGTTCAACTTTCCGCAACTTGACTTTGTGAAACCCTCAAGTGGGTTCCACCCCCGTGACTTGGGAACGCGTCATTATCCTACATTCACAAAAATGGGATTCAATACATATTTTGCATTTTATTGTCTTGGCTTGCCTCCACACAAATAACAATATGGGTACAATGTTAAAATCATATAAATACAAACACGATAACATTTCACAAAAAACATTTAATACCCCACATAAAAAAAACACAAAATAAAAAATACCATAAACACCATTAATTTTATAATTGTTGCAAACTTGTAGGTAGTATGTTAGGAACCAGAAAGGGACAAAGATCACAACAACAAAAAACACATAAAAGTCAATGTTTGATGGTTCTTAATGTACCCCCTTTCTAACCCATGTTGAGACCAATACAAAAACATGAAAAACCCCTGCACATAGTGTGATGCGATTTATATTGGCTACCAAGCAACCCACATGGTTTGAACAAGGAACTTCAAGCAAGAAATCACCCCTTGAATACACATCAAACAAAAATTGTCAAAGAAAGAAACTAAAGGAAATAAAAGATTATTTTGTAAAAAACTATAAGTTGTGATGGGGCCTTCTTTCCTTGGGGAAAAAATTAAAAGGAAATTTCAAAAAGAGTAATGGGTCTATAAAAATCTAGTAGCAAGTTGAAGAACTTGATATGATTGAAGGAACTAACTACATTAAATCTGTAACAATATGTAATCCACCAAAAATGCCTTGCTCACACACCTAGGTGATCTCCTTCCTATGTTAACTCTAACAAAAAAATAACATAAAGCAACTAATGAGGCTTACTTGAGCTTTGAACTTAGAATCCAACATAATGTTTTTTGTAGTGAACATCCATGATGCAACAATAAAGCAAACATCACATACTCCAACATGAGAAAACTGCCCAATGGACACACATTGCCACCCCAAACCTTGCAAATTTTCAAAATAAACCTTAACCCTAATGATTGAAGATTTTTCATTTAGAAAACAAAATAACAAATTAAGATTTCTTATCCACCACAATGAAAATAGATATTTTGACATAAAAATTCAAAATAAACTAATGTGACAATCCATGTCCCTTGTGAGGGCAAGGCCCAACAAAATGGTTATACCTAATTTGCTTTTAACCAATGACTTTACATGGAACTTCCCTACACCAAGGAAATTCCACTTGGTAAGGCACCTTCCAAATACATTACGAGATTTCTTTGAGGTTGTTATGAATATAAATTATGTCGGATGATTCACATGGGTCATATATGCAACACATTATAAACATTAATGTTGTGAAAATTTTGATTACAAAAATATTTTTTTACCAAATAATACCTATTGCATTTTCTATCCTCTAATTTACATAAAAACACACACACATATATATACCAAATTGACCTCTCAAGCTATTAACAAACATTTCATAAATCATCCTTAGATATTTCCTACTGTATTTTGAGGACAATTTGTATCCCTCTTTTTTCTTAAAACAAAGATTTTACTCTTTTTTTAAAGAATGTTTTTAAAAGTGGGAGAATTTTATGCATATTTATACGTGTAAGATCCTCCCACTTTTAAGGAGTAGACAAAAGAACCCTCTCCTTCTTACACCTCATGATCTATGTATATTTAGGTTCATAATAATATTTGCCTCACGTTTTATGATGAGTAAAGCCCATGGGTAAGGACATGCCCCCACTATGGGTCTTTACCTTACACATAAAGGTGTATTTAACAATGTGTTTATTGACATACACATGCTTTCACAACCTCGACAAAAAACCTTAGTGTTATTGGAAGACTTCACCAAGCCATGTTTTACTAAAAAAATAACATAAGGAAGTTTTACATAAATTCCTTTTGGTGGGGGTGTTATGTGGGGATGGAACATTGATTCTTGATCTAAGTCAATTTTAGACATAGAATTGATGGAGCTCCTTGGTTGTTACCAATGTTGGATAATTTTTTATAAAAAATAAATTGGCTTTAGGTCAAGTTTTAGGATATTGGAACCAAAGGTCCACAATATTATGAAAATTGAAATAGGATCCAAACCATGCAATCGTTTTTTTGTTGGAACTAAAAAAAGCACCTAAAAAAATTTGATGTCTTGTTTTAAATCCAAATTCTTTAGCTAAAAAGGTGACAACTTTTTTGAAAAGGAAAACATTAAACCATATTTTTCAAGTAAATTTGTTGGTTTTAATTGAACATAAACAATGAATAGTACACAATCTTTCATCTTAGGATCCATGCACCTCTTAAATAAGAATAATATTACACAATTTATTTATTTTAATTGTGTAAGGTAAATGGACTTGGACCCAATCTCAAACTAGATCAAGCTCAAAATTTTGAAGGAACTCCCATAATCAAAGGTTCATATATATATATATATATATATATTCCAAAATTGCACCAAAGATTTCATCAAACAAGAAAAGGTTCAAATTTAGAATTGAAAGTCCTTTAGGAATCTAAAATCAAATAACACTAGTTATGCATGCAAAAACATTGCTTTGAATAAAAGTTCAACCATAGAGCTAATGGAGCTTCTCAATTGTTATAATAAGGTAGACCTTTGATTTGAATGAAGGCACATTTATAATTGGGGTATTGAGTTTTCAAACATAAGATTATGTAAGATTTTTAAAAATTATCTACCAAAAATAGATTTTACATGGGACAAAGTTTATTGAAAAAATTATAATAATCTAAATTAAGATAATTTGTATGATGAAGTCTATTTTTCACTTGCATGTTATTATACATCAATAGTTTGGTCCAAAATTATAAAATGTTTCAATAAGTTTCTATGAACCCATAAATAACTACTAGCTTTAGAGCTAATGGAGCTCCTTAGTTGTTATATGTAACATGGGGAAAACCTTGATATATCACTTTGGATCTTAGACATCAACCTTAGTTAATGCTTGATTGTAAGGTCTTCCGAGAAACAAACTTTATTATAATATCAAACATCTACTATTATTTTTCGTTTTTAACAAAAGATAATTTGTTTGTTTTTCGTGCAAATGACAACATGTCCCATCATGTTTTGGGTGTTGTTTGAAAGCCCTAAATGAGCAAGGGTGCAATGAGTAGGGGTGTACCAAGGTGGTTTATAATGTTTAGATTTCATGTGCAAGAATTATTGAATATTGAAAAAAAATGTCATTGAAAATTCATAAAATCAAAACCCCCCCCCTCAAAAAAAAAGGGGGGGGAAATTGGGGTGTGTTTTTAGTATTGTTGAACCCTCAATGAATAGGATTCCACAAAAGTGATTTCATAGTTTTTAGACCTTAGGTGTGGGAGCTATTGAATTTTGAATAATATTTGTCATTGGAAATTCAAAAAAAATTCAAAAAAATCAAAAAAAATAATTTTATAGACTTTCACACTTGGGACCAACAAGATCATAGGTCACACTAGTTATTGTGATTTGTAGTAGAAATGAAATGAGACGAGAAATCTATCTATGAAGGAAGCTTGTTTGTTTGGTTGTTTGTTTTGTTTGTCATGAATGAAACTTCCCAAACCATCTCATGTTGCACTCTTGGTACCATTGGAAAGCCCTTGATGAGGTTAGGGTGCACTGACTTGGTTGCATAATGTTTCAACTTATGCCGAAGAAGTTATTGAATATTGAATAGTGTTATCATTCGAAAATTCACTTAAATCAAAACTAAATATTATTGGGGAATTTATGGGCACACTCTTGATATTGTTGGAAAGCCCTTAGTGAGCAGGATTTTAATGAAGGGGATTTGGGAAATTTTTTAGACTTAAGGTGTAAGAGATATTGAATTTTGAGTAGTTTTTTTGTGATTGGAAATTCAATTAAATCACAAAAGAATGGTTTTGGGAGGAAAATTTAGTTGGGTAAGGAGGTTTCACTTCCACAGGCTACACTAGTGAAAGGGAAAATGAGAGGAAAAATGAAGGAAAACAAGTCCAATAAATAAAATAAAATAAAAAAACTACCGTGTGGTTGGTAATTGGTAACCCTGTTGGTAACCAATCACCATGTGGGTTAGTTAGGTAACTCCACAAGGGCCAAACCCCTTCACGGCCAGTTATAGAGGGTCTGGTAGCGGGTCCACACGCTGGGGGCCAAATAAGGCGAGGCGACATCCTCTCGCTGCGAACCCTGTTCGCGAAACAACAAACCCTAAAATACAGAAAGCTGGTGTGCTCCTCCCCTGGATCGCTGAAAAATGCAATGAAGTGAAGAATGTACTAGGCTCAAATCCCGAATCCGAGGTAAGCTCCTTTCTCTGCGCCTCATTGTGTTGCAGTGTATCCTGATATGAGAGAGAGAGCACGAGAGAGAGAGAGAGAGAGAGAGAGAGAGAGAGAGAAGGCAAGAATTGCTGGGGAATTAACCTCCAATCGAATCTGTGGGATCAACTGCGAAGCAAGAACTATTGCCATCTTTGCACTATACTTGATGTTCTGTTGTGGTGTCAAAGACAGTTGTGAAACTATTTTTTGTATTTTAAACCTGTGGCGGAATTAATCTGAGACAGTTTCCTTCTTCCCATGTTAGTTTCCATATGGCTACTACCTACATGAATTTTGTCTCTTTCAAAGCCTTGCAGATTTTGCCAACTGAGAACAGAATTTATTTGCGGCTAAGAGGGAAGAAAAAAAGCTGGCATTGGCTGTCCGTTCCTTAAGAGACTAGCTCCTGAGGATCATCATCTCTCCCAAGACAATAAGTTTCTATGTTCCACTCAGGGTTTCATGCTTCCGTTATCTGCATAGCATAGCATTCTTCTGGAAGTTCTGACATCACGGACCTATCAGAAAAATATTTATCTGCGATTGAGCTTGTTTTCAGAGCTGCTGACAGTGTGAATCACTGGTGTCTCCAGTTTGAGGCTTAGTTTTGAATCTTAGTTTTCAGTGTTTGGGGTTGACGGTTTGTGTCGAGGATTTTGGAATTCTAGGGTTAGATAACAAAAAAGATTCTAGAGTTTCTGCTCTTTTAGCTTATCAAACTCTTCTTCTGTGAAGGAGGGCAACATCTCACTGGCGCAGTTGTTTTTCTAAGAATATGAAACGAACATAGAATTGACTATCTGGGTTTTTAATGCTCTCCCTAAGAGTTTGGTTGTCCTATCAAAGACAAAATTCAACTCTGGTTTTGAGGTAGATGTGTATGCCATTGTGAGGACATTGGTGGCTGAGGTATTCTTCAGTGGCATGTAGCTTTTGGTGATATCTATTGCTATGAATGGAATTCCCTTGTTTTCTGCTTTGTATTCATGTTGGAAATCACTCTTTGTGTAGTAGATCTGTGAAATGATGAATTTTGTTCTCAAATTCTTTGTTTTCAGTGGTTATCCGTTTTCTGTTTCAGCAAAAGTTTTCAGTTTGATTGTGATCCAATCCATCCAGGAGATTTGACCCTCATAAGCGGCTCAAATTTTTATTTTGCCAGTAATTGCAACTCCTCAAGTTCAAGTTTAGGGTTTAGCTTGTAGAACCTCTTTTCTCTTGCAGAAGGAGTTGATGAGCTTGCTGGGAGGGTGTGGAAGATTGCAATATTGAGAAAGGGTCTGTAGTCATATTTGCAGTGCTACAGTACAGGTTTTTATTGGGCGAGTCAAGAAAGGAGACAGGATGACAATACTATATGCATTGGTAGCAAGAGGCACTGTAGTTCTTGCGGAGTTTAGTGCAGCATCAGGAAATGCGAGCACAATTGCACGCCGCATTTTGGAGAAGTTACCTCCAGGAGGAGACAGCCGCATATCCTATTCCCAAGACCGTCATATTTTCCATATCATGAAAGCAGATGGCCTGGTTTTTCTTTGCATGGCCAATGACAATTTTGGGAGTAAGATTCCTTGTGTTACTATGGCTCACCTTTGTTTTATTTGTGTGTTTCTGTGGGAGTGTGTAAGGTTCTACTGTAGCAAAGTCTTTAAATGTGATTACAACGAGGTTGTTTAACACTGCACTTTTCTGAATCATTTCTATGTGTTGACCTTGAGGGTCCTTGTGTGAGATTAAGGACTTCTCACCAGCTCTTATGCTAGGTTGTAGGTCAAGGGCCCTTCTGTTTTATGGTTTTGGGCCCTACATGCTGTCTTATGTTTGCTATGCTTTATGTTGATGTGTGGAGTTGGGAGTACTAGTATTGTAGTTGCTACTATGTAGCAATGGTGTTGGAGGTTATGGTCTTATTAACACTGCTATTGCAGGACGAATTCCCTTTGCATATCTTGAGGACATTCACACAAGATTTATAAAGACCTATGGGCGTGTGGCAAACACTGCTCTGGCATATGCAATGAATGATGAGTTCTCAAGAGTACTGCACGAGCAGATGGATTACTTCTCAAGTAACCCTAATGCTGACACCATCAATCGTGTCAAAGGAGAGATTGCTGAGGTCTGATGCTTCACAATCTCTTGACATAGTCCCTTGATCTCATACACAATTTGTTTTGTTAACTCTTGTTTATCTCCTGCAGATGTCCATCCTTGTCTCTGTGAATTCAGAGTGTGGACTGATGTAAGAGGTTGCTGCAGGTGCGGGCTGTGATGGTTGAGAATATTGATAAGGTTCTGGAGAGAGGTGATCGTATAGAGTTGTTGGTGGATAAGACATCTACAATCCAGGACAACACTTTCCGCTTCAAGAAGCAGTCACGCCGTCTTAGGCAATCCATGTGGATACAGAATGCCAAGCTTTGGTAAGTTTGCTTTGCCTTGCTATAGATTTTTCAATGTGCATGCCATAGATGTGTCTTCTATCTGCTTTGAATTGCAGTCAGAATAGCTTTCTTCAGAACTATGTCTAAATTACTGGCAGATGATTTTCTCAAGTTGAATGACCAGAGGTAGTCATACCTCTCTGAGTTCGCAGCACTTCAGTAAGAAGTCAAGACATCGCATTCTGGTTTTACCTAGGAAGTCTTTCATATTTGAGATTTCATTCAACAAGAACTGCTGCTTTTCTAGTTAGAGCAATACCTTGTTTACTGGAGGAGAGGTCTTCCTTTGTTTCCTTGTTTCTGACATGGAGATCACATGAAGGATCTCACTAAGGATCTAAGTACCCACATGAAGTACCCTGTGTGCTAGATAACTCAAGTGAATCCTTCAGTGAATTTGGTTTAACTTGTTATGGCAATAAAACTGGATATCACCTTCCAGACATTGTCCTATTTAATGATGATTGACTTGCCTATTGCTTCTGTGATCTGCAGGATAACTTTGATTTGCCTCGTCGTGGTGTTGGTCTACATCATTGTTGCTTTCTTGTGTGGTGGTATTTTTCTCTCAGGGTGCCGTGCATAGCTGTTTGTGGTAAGCTTTTTGCAAATAGCACAGTATCAGTGGCCTCCTTGTGTCCCCTCTCAACCTCCTCACAACCTCCCCAGGTTTCCCCTGTGATGCCCTGAAGTGGGAAGAAGCAAGCCTGCTGGCAGGCATGAGAGTGTTGTTGTGATTTAGTCAACTGAGGGTTGCAATTTAGTGAAGTACTTTGAACTCAAAGTGGAGTCTATTTATAATTTTCTGCGATATATAAGATCCATGTTTTACCAGTTGCAGGAAACCTGTCGTTCAATGAGTCTAGCCAGTTTACATCCTGGTTATCATGGTGAATATTAAGGATCAGAATGTGGTTAGAATGTGGCCAGCAGTAATGTCTAATTGGTTCCAAGAGGAGTCTGGGGAGCAGAAACTTTGCCATGGCTTGTGGTAAGTTGGTGTCCGGTAATGGAAGATAGTTAGCCAAACAAGAGCTGAGAGAGGAAGAAGAGAACAAGGTAAAGGTGGACTTCTGGCAGTACTCATGCAACAGCTTCATGATTTCCTTGCTGGTGGACTTGTCTTGGTGTTCAAAAATAAGAGGAATGGGGTGGAAAACAGCCTAAACTGTCTTGACTGGTGGAGTGATTACAAGGACTGCAAGTCTGGAGACACTCATCCTCTTGATCACTGCCCTTGCAGAGGGGCCTGGAACTCAACTCAATGGTAGATGTGCTTCCTGTTCCAAGGCAGGTTTTTAGGCATGTACTCAACCAACAATTGGTAAGGCTAGCAACTAGTTACCTCACAATTTGCAGTGCTAGATAGGTTGTGTATGTTTGGCAATAAATGATACTGGGGTGAAACCTCTGACAATCTGGTGTCAGAGGGTTGGGCCACATTGCAGAAGGATGTTAAATTCTGGCTGCTTTTTCCATACATGTAGAAACATACTAGATAGAAAACTTTGTGTGAAAGTAGACATTGATACAAGTCCTCAATCCAAGCAGGGTGGTTCTACCTCTGATGGCAGATAGTGTGGCTCTTCTGGGCTGGCTTTGCATCTACTTACCAGCTTTAGGAGATGATTAGATGAATTGAGAACTTCAGTGTGCCTTCAGTAACATAAGCTTTTCATATCCAAGATCATTCATGGCAGATGTGTGAATGGACCTTGATGACTGTCCATGACAGGTGTGAATTGACGTCTCCTGCGGAAGTAGAGGTACTGTGAATGACCCCCCATGACCCTCCTTGCTGGCTATTTACTACGGTCTTCACCATGGTTTTCCATTTTCTTAATGTGGGTATTCAAATTTACCTAACCATGTTACACATTTCCATTATTTTTCATGATTTTTGTTCGAACCTGTCGTAAAACAGCAGAGCTATTGTGTGGTTGAGCCACATGTTTTTGATGGACTCAATCAAACTGAGAGTAATACAACTAGTGATTTGTGATTATTTGCAAAACAGTTTAATGCATAATGCGAATCAACAGTTTTCATTGCAAATCAATTGAGTTCTCATTATTGGCAGCAGAAGCAGCAGCTAAAATTTGTCTCTGTGTGATTGATCTCAATCACCAAGTTATCTGATAGATACTAGAAAAGCAAAAATGGATCTCGAAAATTAGGTTGTCAATAGATGCACCCTCTCAAACTCAAGATGCAAAAGTGTTTATGGGCTCTATTTATTAGAAAAGAGACATTGTAATGATGTAGTTTTCCATTCGGTTGCATGTTTTGAGGAATGTTCATTTTGGGAAGGACACTTAGTTGTCCATCTTGACAGCTCTCAAGTGCCAGCAACAGGAAGAAGAGATGTTCCACACCCTGGCCTCCTTATTTCCAATCACACTTTGTCCTGCAAAAGCTGAAGACTAGTGAGAAGTAGGCACTTTGAAGGCCTGCACATGTGCACAGGAAAACATCCTCTCAGCTGCAAACATCCTCTCAGGTGCTCTGACAGCAGGGCTTCTGCTCTTCTCAGAGGTTGAAGTGCAGACTGGCTTGCATATATCCACTCAGCGCACCAAGTCCACTCCATTCCTTCAAGAGCTAAACACATTCGTTGGACGGCAATAAACAAGCCATTGGAGGATGAAAGTAGATGGCTGAAGACTAGTAAGAAGTAGGCATCTGGTTCATGTTGTGGGAGATTTCTAGATGAATCTCTGGATTTAAACACATAATGTCCGTGTAGTTTGTGCAAATATTTCTCAGTCTTGTTGACAATTGCTTGGGCCATTATTGGCTTCTATGTTGTTGATGCAGGTGTGATATCCAGATCGAATAACACTTATTCGTGGCAATCATCAAAGTCGTCAAGTCACTCAAGGTATTTCATAATATTGGTTCATGTTGTTTAGCCATCTGGTGTCATGGATGGTTTTCTAGCATGCTTCTGAAGTTTCAATTCATGTAACATATGAGGGATTTTGTAATCCACAAAGAGTGCAGCCCAGGTTCAAGCAACGATGCTATTGGTAGATTATTTCGGTTCACTAATATTGGTAACACTATCATTTTTTTTGTAGCTTGTTTAATAGGGATTACTTGCATCAGTTGCTGATGAGAAAACACTCTGGCAAGTGTATGGCTTTTATGATGAGTGCCTACAGAAGTATGATTTAGTTAATGTGTGGCGATACTGTACTGACATCTTTAATTATTTAAGATTTGCAAATTTCCTCTCACATTCTTCAAACTTGTGAATGGTGTTTTCAAGGATAGTCACATTGTAGATACAACAATAGAAGTTTTGTGCATTGGTTGTTGGCTGTTGTGAGGTTTTTTGGTAATTCATTTAAATTCATTGTAAGGTCAGAAGTTTCAAACTAACCCAGTCTACTTGACTTGTGAATCACATTAATTGATTTTTTTGTTGCATGTGTGGGTAGTCTTTATGCACTGATGGACAACTACATTTTTACTGTTCATCATGGTCTTTCACCCTCCATAACAACCTTGGATTAGCTGTGATTGTTATTGAAGTTTGGGATGTTGGGTCACTTTATAGCATTATCTTACAATACATATATGGAAAAGTAGTTGAAAAAGAGGCTCCATGTTGTGATGAAGATGACAATTATGTTACTTTGTTATGACAATGCACATTCTTCTTGTGTTTATTTTGGTTTGGCATTGAAATAATCATACAATTGAAATAAGGTTTATGTTGTATTTTTCATTTTGAAGGGAGTGCTAAAGGACACTAAAGCTGGAATATTTTTCGTAGAGTTGATCATTGATCCAAAACACCTTGAAATTTATCCCCAAGTGCATCTTTGCTGAGGAGGTACATGTTTAGTCTTTTTGGTGCACTATGATTGATGCCATAATGCAACTTTGTAAATTTGATGTGGCAACACATGTTCACATTGTTGTATCCTCAGAAGGCATTTGGTATTTGAATTGCCCATTCAATCATAATGTAATGAACCATGGTTCTTTGAAAGGAACATTTTATAGAAGATCACTTTGGCCGATATTTTTCATTATATTTTCATGATCTATCAATGTTAATTTTATTTATGTTTGAAGGCATGGTTTGTGCAATGTGTTGTTACTTTAATTGTAAATTAAAATGGATTAATGTTGTAATATGTTTGTGTGGTGATGTATTGATGGATTAAAATTGTTTCTCCATGGTGATTAAAATTTACCTTGGATGCCTTTCAAAGGGAAGGTCAATATGTTTTTTGGGCAGTTCATTACTAATCAAGATATCCATCACCTACAATGATAGTTATCTGATCTTGCGAATGGGAAGGGAGAGGACATAAATTATGAGATTTACAGTTGGTTATTAGCATGTCAAGTGCGTGCCTTGGAGGATGTGACCTTGGTTAATCTGGATCTTTTATATGGTTCATAGCAAACTCAAGCCAATGATAGATGGGAGGAATGCAAGGACAATGCCTTTTATTAGTTTTTACATCATCATGAAACATTAGACATTTAGTGGGTCCCCTTAGCTATTGGTGAGTCTTTTCCAATGTGCATATGTAAAAAAAATAAAAATGATACATTACATCTATGGTATTCAAAAATATTAACAATGGTTTATGATTTTACAAGTCACCCAACCATTTCTCCAGATGTTGATTGTTGCATAATAACATCCTTGGATTTATTGAAAAAATACAATATAGGGTGGATATTGAAGACAAGAAAAAATGACATAATGCATTTGAAATGTGGTGTTTGGGCTTCATATTCCAATGCTTTTGGATGACAATACTATGGTTGTTCACACAAGGTCAAACCCGTTGATTTCTAAGCATAGAAAAAGTGGTACGTAGTTGGGCCAAGATCAAACACCTTTAAATGACTTACAATCATGAAACCTAACAAAGGAATTTGATGTCAATGACTTATTAACCTTTGCCATTTCCCATAGGTATGATTTATTTTTCAATCATATTGTCTTCTTAATGTTTCGATCTTAATGTATCAAATGACATATTGAGTGAGTTAATGTATTATATAATATCAACGAGTTAATGTATTAGATAGTATCATTGAGGTAATGTATTAGATAATGTCACTGAATTATTGTATCAAATCGTATCTATGAAGCATGTAAATGTGTCATCTTTAGTTATTATTAACTTTATTTTCCTTGAAAAACATAGAGTATTGAAAATGATTTAGTCCATCAAGTACAATTTTTTCCCTCAAAACACATTCAATATTTTTTTTTTCATGTGCATTTTGACCTTAATTACGTGTATTAGTGTATCAACAATGGTTTTACATTGATATTTTATGCTTCATATGTTCTTTGGAGACCGGGGCAACAAATCCCAATGTTGTTTTTTTTTAAGGACAACCACATTTTGAGCTGAACATTGCAAATTTAGAATTTACCAAGTCTTGGTTGGGGATTCCACGATGGATTTCCTAAATTTTAACCATTATTTTACTAGCCTTCCAAACATTTGAAAGGAAATATATGTGGCAAGTGCTTTGATCACCCCATATTTGAAGAAATTATGTTTTTATATAACGGGTGGTACTAAAGTTATGGAATTGGAGGCCATCATGGGATGGGCCAAGTTTCACCTATCATTGGGTGGAGGTGAGACTAGATATGACATTATGGCAATACCTTATCATGGTGATGCACATTGAAGTATGCTTGTGTTGGAGCCTTCCCACACCTTTCACTTTGACTCCATGATTGGGGTACATGAATATTTAACATGTGAGATTTTTATTTGGCGGATCCGTGGGACCTTGTTGTTCTTACGAGGTGTTTAACTTGGTGATCCTACATTTCATGAATTGGTTGAAAAGCCAATGTTCAATGTCCCCATCTTTACATAGGTTGGAAGTTGGGAGTGTGGATATGCTACTTCACATAACCTTTGCCAATACTTGGCTTACAAGGTAGGTTTGAAGAATCAAACAATTAAAGAACCCAAGGTTGGTTTTCAACAACAATGTTATCTTTGTAATACATTCAAAACATACTAATTAGAATGTCAATATATAGTAGTCAATGTAATGTGTTTAAAAAAAAATGTAACATTGTACCATTGGATGTGTAATTTATCACCTTATGTGTTGGTGCAAATCTTGAACGAATCTTGGAGTCCACCATTTGATCTTTTGGAGTTTCAAAAGTAGACCATCATGAAACTTGTGGAGGAGCTTAAAGTTAAGGATACAAGTTGTGGCTATTTGCCACCATATAAACCATTGGTTGCCGCACATACAAGCCTTGATAATGATTGTACTTTGTTGGATGTGACTATAGGTGTGCAGAATTCACAAGGCCCTTAGAATGTAGGTGAGGTGGCTTTCAAATGGCAAGAGGATTGAGTGTATCATAAGTAAGTAATAGGGAGGTTGACTTTTGTGCATGGGGGGAGCCCGAATGGGGATATAGGATAGTTTAGACAACTTTTTGGAGTTTTTATGAACTAAAGAGTTTTATTGGACCCCATTTGGGTGCTCATGGTTGGGTGATAACATGCATGTATATATGATTTTTGTGAATTATTAGTCCATTGTATTGTAATGTTATGAAGAATGGTGTTTCATTTTAATCAAAGTTTGTAATCATGAATTAGTTTTTCAATGTATTAGTGTGTAAGTGTAGTAGTGTTTGTTTACCATTATGTTAATGAGTGTGTGTCAATGTATTAATCTAGGCTTACATATGAATGTATCAATGCATTGTTGTATCAATGTGTAATTAGATAAGTTTATCAATGCAATAAGGTGTTTATTTATGACTATGTTAATATGAGTGTATCATTGTACCAATTTGTTGATGTATTAGTCCATGTTAATGTATGAATGTAATAATGTATCATTGTACCAATGTGTTGATGTATTAGTCCATGTTAATGTATGAATGTAATAGTGTATCATTGTATTAATGTGTCACTAGATGAATTTGTCAATGTAATAGTGTGTTTTTTTTTCACTAAATTAAAATATGAATGTATTATTGTAGGTATTGTATAATTGTACTAGTGTGTCATTATCTTAGTGTGTTAATGGAGATGGAGGTGTGTTTGTCTATGACTTTGTTATTATATGAATGCATGATTGTATGATTGTATATGTATTAGTGTGTCGATGTGCCAATGTGTTCGTGTATTAATGTGTTAATCATCTAGTGTGTGAATGTATCATTGTAATAATGTATCTATTTGTTATTCTAATTTATTAATGAATTAATTCCTTAGATGATTCAACATTTTAAACTTTGTTGCATGCAAACAATTTTCTCAAAAGAATTCAAGCTTTTAAAAAATATTGTTAACTTGAATCCATTGGATAATATCCAAGTCCATCACCCTTGGAATAAAATTCATTTAAACAAAACTTGTGATAAGATTATAAAATTTGATAAATATGATTAGTGTTAGACACTATCAAATTGGGGAGGCTAATTGAAGTATTAGCTACACATTGTTTTCATATTATTGAATTACGTACTTGAAACATTAGTCCATACCATGTACCAATGTACTAATGTTTTAATGTTTTGCCTATTGAAATGGAGATAATGATAGTTTTTTTTTGCAATTGGCTTATGCCCATCAGCCAAAAGTCCAAGTGTCATTTGAGGTTGAACCCTTGTCCATCTTCAATTGGAAAAAACATAGGGTTTGGGCCTATGGGTTTATGTAGCCCACTTTGTAACTCTGCCACAACCTTTGCTTGATTACCTTGTGCATGGTGAAAATCTACCATCAAATGTTTAAGGAAAACTTGATTCCCACTTGTTGCTTCCACCATATCCAATGTCAAGCTTTGAAATTGTTCCTCTAAATTGACTTGTATTGAGGTGTTCAACTTATGAATTGATGTAGGTGGAGTTGTCATTATGTGGGGGGGTGGTGTACCCACTTGTGGACTAAGTAGGTTTTTCAACCCACCTTGAGAAGACCCTTTCAATGATCCACAAAACTAAATGATTGTGCCTTATGCAAGGTTGGGATGAAGAAGCATTAAAACCTTGAGTTGATGCTTTGCAAATGTTTCCACATTGTGCATTGACAAAATTACAACATGCCCACTTTGATGTTGGGTTGTGGATGGTGAATCACAAATGGGTTTTTTTATATGACATGACATGTGTTAGACCACCGTCGTAGGAAGACAATGTCACATTTGTGTCAAGAATCAACCATGCCCCCAACAAGGTTTGAACCACAAACAATTATTAGCATTTGTTGTTCATGAACCTAAAGTCGTTGCGTAGATTTTGATACTAATATTGAGTGAGGACATCTTCAACTAACTCATGGATGCACCAATCCACATGACGACCAACCAATCTACTTTTCCCTAACTTCAATTGGGCCTTCAATGTCCCATGGTAACTTTAAATTGCAACATTGATGTCTTGCCCAACATATGGTAAATTTTGAAATGTAACCACTCACATGTGAGTTTTATGTTGCCAATTTTCCTCCATGTATTTCCAAAAGACATCTGCTACAAGGTACTTGCTAATGATATATTGTAGCATATTCATTGCCCACATTTTAACACCTACTCCAGATGGATCATCCTTGTCATACACGATGTTCTTTAATTCTTGCAATAGATTATTATGCAATGTTGGGTCTTTTATCTTGATACATGCTTGTTTTTTCCATGTTCTTTTCACATGCCACAAACATAAGAAAATGGCAATGTTTGGCTATATAATCTTGCAAGAAATAAAATGCATTATATATGAAACTTGATGGATTTAAATACAATCATTGTTGATGCATGTTACATTCATTGGGGCAAGTGACATGCATAGTAAATAGTTGGCAATTTGTTGGATAGAAAGGGGGAAGGGATAAGGATTTTACTTCATGCAATTGATTTCCCTCTAGGCACAATCAATAGTGAAAGCATTGGGATGCCATGATGGGTGAGTATTGTGAATGTTTTCATTCAAAGTGTGCATCCATGGTGTCAAATCCTCTTGTCGACATCGTGATGTGATGCAATATGCTGCAAGAATGCCATTGTGCCATTGGTCAAACACCATCATGGTAAAGGGGGAATTGCCACAATTCACAATAGAGATATGTTAATTAAACATTGGCAAGAGATGTTATGTCCGATGATTTGTCCTATTAATGTTTCAATGACATTAAACTACATATATAATAGTGTATTAGATCACATGTGCATGTATTATGTATCAGACATAATGTATCACCTTTTTTTCATTTGTCACAAAGGTTTTATCAATTGCAACACCTCCTTGGTGCTCATGTTCAATCATCATCTCCCTTTGCCATGGTGTTTGGATACCTAGAGTGAAAGGCATGTTTTGCCTAGTGAGATCACCATCCACCTTTTCCCCAATTTCTTGATAGTAAAACATTAAATTGGTGTTTTGTTGAACCCACATATGCACACTTTTTGCATCGTTCTTATGTAGATAGTATGTTTATGGAGACAATTTCCCAAACAACACCCTAACATCTTGTTGAATGAGGAATATGTCTTTATTTAATTCAAATGTCCCTAACATGATGTTCTTCACATGTTGCCTATGTTTTGTCATAATTTGAAACATCATGAGTCCAAGCCTTAGTTGTTCCATCACAAAATCCTTGATTTATTTTGATAAATGGGTAGCAAATGCAAATTTATCACACATTTTTAAATCGCCACGAACATGTAGACCGTCTTGATTAACATGATTTCATTCAATGAAACATAACTCTAATGCATGTTTGAGCAAATACAATGATATAATGGTGAATTTAACTTTACATCCTCTTTTTATAGAACCACCCCATTTCTTCTTGGAATCTCATGTACTTTTGTGGCATGTCCTTAATGGGATTATTTTTCCATTGATGTCCAATTTTTTTGGAGTTGCATTATGTTTTTGTGTAATATCCTTCACAACATTTGTGAGATCATTGGGATCATATTGACATTGGTACCTACAAACAACCAACCAACAAATTTTGTGATACTTATGAACATACATTGCATTACAAAATAGACAATTAGTCACATATTTCATGTCTACACAATAGTAAAATTAATTCATCAAATGGTGAACATCACATTTAAGCATGTATAATACATATGCATATCTTGGTGCAAATTATAATAGAAGTTAAAATTTGAACCTTGAAAACTCGAAAGCACTATCTATTGGTGGTTGTTACGAATCATTATTAAGGTGGATGATGTGTTTTTTACAAAGAAAACAACATTGGCCACCATCTTTACCTTTTTCACCAACTATGAAATCAAGCATTCGAGTTGTGGGGATGAATGCAACTTCAACAAGGTGAGGGCCTTGTTGCATCCTAGTGTGTGGAACAACAACTTCCCATAACAAATCTTTATGATCAAAAGGCCCATTGGGTGGTGTTTGAACTACATTTTTTGATGCATGCATTTCAACTTGATGGCCATGTTCATACAAGGGCAACTTCCCCTCCATGCCTGCAAAAACCATTGTAAAAGATATTAGTTTTTATGCACCTTACATTCAAATTGTGATAAGCAACATATAATGAATTAAAAATTGACTTTGACTTACATATATAATCAATTCAAAATGACATGTGAAAAATTTGTAAAAATGTCAAAAGTGTGCTCTGAAACACCCTTGGAATAACACAAGAAGATCATGTGAAGAGGAAGTTCGTGTCAAGTTTGATATGCAAAAGCTTGAAAAATGTGACCCCAAACCTTAATTCTGTAAAATAATCCTCATTCCAGAAGTTCAACATATATTTATAGTAAATTAACAAATGCAAATATCAATTATTTCAAGTTGAAAATTGGCGGGAAATGTGTAACACATGTCAATTTTTCCCATATGTAGAGATTTCTTTCTCAAGTGTTAAATAATAGTAATATGTTCAATGTATTACTCACACCACATGTTAGTAACATAGTGGTGCATTTCAATTAAATTTATTTATTTTTTACCATACCCATACACTTTGAAACGTGGCAACCTCTTGTCCATTTATTTATTTTTTAATTCCACTTTTTCTATGTTTAGATAGATTATAAAAATTTTAGTGTATCAAAGGGTATTTAATGTATCAATAGATCATTAATGTATCAATGAATCTTTAGGTATTAATAGCACATGGTTAATAATAATTAATTATAATATAAAAATTAATGGTAAATGTGTACTAGGTGTCAAATTTTCATATGTAAAGTTTATTTCTCAAGTGTGAAAATACGTTTATAATACATCGAATGTATTATTCACACCACGTTTTACTAATTAACAGCATAGTGGTGCATTTGATTGACTTTACCCATACATTTTGTAATGTGGCAACCTCTTGTCCATTTATTTTGAAAAAAATACCTTTTTTTTCCCCTAAATTTAGACAGCTTGAAAAATCTTTAATGTATCAATGACATATAGCCAATAATAATTAATTATAATAAAAAATGATTATAAATGTATATTAGGTGTCAAATTTTCATATGTAAGGTTTTTTTTCAGTGTGAAAATATGTTTATGATACATTCAATGTATTGTTCACATCACATCTTGATAATAAGTTAATGGGTTTTGACAAAATTAACAGTTGTTTTACCTTATTTATAAACCTGGAAATGTGGCAACCTTTTGTCCATCTATTTTGAAAAAAATTCTCTCTTTTTATGTTTAAAGGGGTCGAAAATATCTTAGTGTATCAACACATCATTAATGTATCAACAAAAAAAAAAAGTATCAATGACATATAGTTAATAATAATTAATTATAATCGAAAAAATGAGTAAATGCATATTAAGTGTCAAATTTTCATATGTAAGGTTTATTTCTCAAGTGTGAAAATATGTTTATTATACACTCAATGTATTGTTCACATCACATTTTGATAGTAGATTATGTGTTTTTTACTAAATTAACAGTTGTTTTACTTGACTTATAAACTTGAAAATATGATAATATCTTATCCATGTATTTTTCAAATTTTAATGTACTAATTTTTTTGATACATTAACAATTATATTATAATATACAAACATTGAGATGTTCATCTATAAAAAAATTTATGCATGTAGTTGTTTTGAAATTTTCCCCACCTTTCCTTACACAATATATATATGTACCATAGGGTTTATGTCAATGATATAACATGATGCATAATGACACAATGCGTGATGGAATATGACACATTGATACATTGCCATTTCAATACACATCAAAGTAAAAAAATTACATTACTCCATGGAATATTTATTGCTAGGCAAAAAATGATTTTATTAACAATTACCATGTTCTCACTCACATGCACACATTTTCAGTCTTGACTTCAGAAAGGTACTAATGTAAGCACTTGGTAGGCACCTGCCATCAAAACTTGGTGATCATTTTATGGCGAGGATATTGGCCTTCATTATTGGCTCCAAAAGCTAAGCATTTATTTAAATCATGGAATTTGGATATGGGTCATTGGGCTTTGTAACCGGTGTTTTTTTTTTCCTTGGTAAAATTTCACCATCTTTTTACAAAGAAATTGGGGATTTTTTTGTTTTTTTTAGTGTAAATTCGACCAATATTGGTTTTTTTGTTAAATAAATTTCGCCAAATTTTTTTCATACTTAAAAAAAATGGGAAAAAAAAAACACTGTTTGTAAACACCTTATTTCGCATAATAATCCAAGCATTTAAACCACGGAACTACCTTGGACATAGGCCATAATTAGCCTTCATTATTAACCGGCCTCTGCAGTTAAGCGTTAAATGTTGGAATTGGACATGGCCACGAGCCATTGTTATTACAGCCACTGCAGTTCAACAGTTACACCATGGAACTGACTTGGAGATGGCCTTTTAGGGTTTTACGTGAAGGAGAGAGTGCGATTTGGGTTTGTTTTGGGATTTTAGGGTTTTGTGGGATTGCGTTGGAGAAGAGCAGATTTAGTGTGTTTTTTGTAGCGTTGCGTTGGAGAAGAGCAGATTTAGGGTTTTGTGGGGTTACATTGGAGAAGAGCAGATTTCGCGGGTTCAGAAATGGGTTCGTGCACGGCCCGAGGAGGAGGAGGAGGAGGAGGAGGGGGACTTGCAGCTTCTTCCGCTCGAGCTTTGCGACTGCTTGTACAGCGCAGCTCGTTGCTGGAAAAGTCTGTGGTAGCAAAACACCAGGTGGAGAAGCATGCACAGGTTGTGTGCGGAGAGAGAAGCGCGGAGGAGCCGCAGATTTGTACCCGATGGGAGCTAGAACGAAAGACTTGCGAACCACGAGGAGAAAGAGGAGGAGGAGCAATCTGCAGAAGAACGTGGTTGCCAATGTCCGCTGAAACTGAGACGCGACGAGAGCAATATGGGACGGCTTTATGGGATCGGTTCGCTTCACTGTTGAAGGTGAGTCCGAGAGATGTCTGTTCTTCTTCACCGTATCTGATGAACGATACAAGGTTGGCGGAACCATCACGACTGCTCATGGTGCCCTGGCATTATTCTACTACGATGTCAGGAGTTTGTATACAACAAGGTCGTGAGAAAACTCTAGTTTCTGCTCATGGTATGCTATTGCCTGGCATGGAGGATGATGATGATGATGCCGGGCCTCTAGAAGCCAGCAGTGTGAAACGCAAGAGAAAGAAGAAGATGAATAAACACAAGCAGAGGAAGCTCCGGCGCAGGGATCGGCATCGCAATTAGCCAGCAATTCTTTTGAAAGAATCCTTTTCATGATTCTAGCTGGAAGAAATCATGTTGGGATTTTGGTTTGTTGCTAGTTCCAAATTGCCAAGCTCTAGCCCTGCCATCTTTCTAGTCAAGGTCTTCTTTGCAGAAGAACTCTTTGATGGCCACAGCCCCTTTGTGCACTCCAATTAGGGCTGTTAAGAGTTTCCAGGGTTTACTAGATCACCAATTCAAAGAGATTTGGTACTTATTCAGATACCATCCCTTGGTTTGAAAATTCAGTTGCTTCTTTTGCATTTAACTCAATCCAGATTTTGAATTGAAACTAGGAGAGCAAGAACCTGAGATTCTCTGTATGGTAATGTACAACATTGCATATCTGTTTACCAATTATCTAGCTGCACAGTTTAAGCTATGGGTTCTTGATGCTTCCCACAAGAAGCTTCTACTTGGGTCATGGAACAAGAAGATCAAGCATGACCTTGAATGCCTGCCATGGAGCAATAGTATGTTTGCCAAGCAAATTTTTGTTTAGAGCTTGATATTCTGAGCAAATCCTTAACCCTTTTATTTTGTTGTGGGAAACCGGCTGCTATCTCACTTTCAAGTGTATGCATTGGAAACCACTTTGTCTCTTCTTCCAAAGGAGTGCATCATTCATCCTCTCCTCTTTCCTCTTCAAATATATTATCTCCTTGCAAGTTTTCCTCTTCAAAGAAGCAAGATGTTTGAGATGAGCTTTCATTACCTAAGTTATGACATGAGCAAGTTGGGACGCTCAAATAACTCACTGTCCAATCTGTTTAGTGAAGTGGCAGCCCTGGTGCAGACTGTTCAGTTAACCAGCTGCAATCTTGGGCAAAACCAAACAATTCCAAGAACTTCCAAACAATTCTGAGAACTTCAGTCAGCACTGGAGAGAGACTAAGCTTTTCCTGGTTCTGTCCCTGCTGATAGGACAGAATCAAAGCACAAAATAATCAGGGTCTTGAGGTATTTAAGGCTTGGCCAATATCATTAGATTATGCCTATGATAAACTTGCAGTTACTTCCTGAATTGGCTTAAGTACAAAACTCCAACAGCAGGGATCTAAAAATTGTGCAAGACAGACCATGAAGCACAAATTGCAGTAAACTGAGATTCTCATTGCATTGATATGAAACTAGTGGCAACAGAGTATAATGCAACTGAGTTTCACAAGTTCATGTTTCACTGTGGTAAATATAATTGTTACAACCTAAGACTTTTTTCCACAGTGGTATTGAAGAAAAAGTCTTCATTAACAGTCTACCAAAGCAACATCTTGTGCAAATGATTCGGCCAAATCTTTTATGTTGATAACGACCCATTGGGTGTACCAGGAGAAATGTGGGTCAATGAGGAGACAGGCTTCACCCTTTGCACCCGCTTCACACTCTTCTTTGGAACCACGGCCTCCTGTCATCACCCATCATATGTAAATAAGAATACAAATTCACATTCTGATTACACAGGGTAAGATCACCTCAGATTCATTTGCTACAATCAAGAATTACTCCAGGATACCAGTTCGGTTATGCATCAATGACCTCTGCACAGGTGATGTACCAAACAAGCACCTACCAAAGCAGCCAGTTACAACAAATCACGACCAAGTCAGATAATCACCTCATCATCAGCATCTTCAGCAAAATCCTGTCTGTTGACACTCCTGCCTTTCAGGGCCACAGTTGAGGTTGCCCCGTTGCTCAATCCAGTCTGGTCCAGAGCTGCTGGACTGCCTGTTATATCACCCTTACCTGACTTGGGAGTTGGCACAGATTTCTTAATAGTAACTTTACGGCCCTTCTGTGCCTGTAGCTCTGCTGCTTCTGCTGCTTTCTCTGATAGTTTTCGCCTTCGCTTGATGCGCCCATTTTGGCCCACTTCTTCATCTGCAGACATTGTCTAGGTGTAAGACTACTGTTTGGTTCACAACTGCATGCACATACACAACTTTGTTGAAGTGCACACCTCCACTATTTAGATCAACATGGTGTGAAGCATCTTATCAGGACTAACCTGCAAGAAAGCCAAGTTCCTCATTCTGTCCATCAACCTCAGGCTCAGAGTCCTGAGACCTGGCAGAATCAGATGGGGTCACACTGCTTGGCAGCTCTGGATCCAAAGGCAACTGTGGAGAGGGCTGTGGTGATGGGTGTGGACGTGGTGGTGAAACATCTGGGAGTGGGACAGTTGGTAAGAAGTAGAGCCCATCCTCAGAGTTGTCACTGTCACTAAAAGCTGCCACTTTTTCTGTTGTGAGTATGTCTACATCCGCATCATCATCCACCCGGACTGGTTTTACCTGATAATCCAAGGAAATAACAGGTGAGGAGCCTTTGGACACCTGGAATGACTGCTGGAAACATTCTATATTCTCACTTATGAAGGACTACACCACAAGACGTAGAACCTGCCATCAGGAACATGCTGTTTCTCACATTTCAAGAAGGATGTTCAAACTTCATCTCCTTACAAGTCCTTTCCTTCATATCCCCTTTTACATACTACTCTCAGCTGGATTGCTCTGTTGACAGAAAATCAAATAGTCCTAGATTCTCATAATACTCATATTAACTATGATAGCCAAGGCACTGCAATCTGACATCAAATTGATACATTTTGTAACAAAAAGTTGTACCTTTTCAGTTTCAGGCATAATGTCAAACTCGTCTTCCCTCTCCACATACTCCTCATTCTCTTCCAGCTCCTTGAAGTCAGGAGCAAATGCACTCCAATTTTCAGTGTAGTCCTTAGCCCACAAATATATGACACCTGACATAGACACTGAAGCCACCATTGGGCGAGTAGGGTGCCATGCCAGGTCAGCAAGCCCTTCCTTCTGTCCTTCCAGTATTCGTGCCAACTGGCCAAATTTCCTGTTCCACCCATTTTTGTTCAGGCAGTTAATATATTTTCAGGTCTGACACTACTTTACATTACAGATTCCATTACTGAAATGTGAATGCTGTGAACAAAGGCATGGGGTTGCATGCCTCAAAAGTAATACAGAACATGGTGATAATCAGTGCAGCTAGGTTTTCCAGTGTAGCACAGATAGACAAATTCTTATGATTTTTATTGAAGTCACAGAATGTCACAGAAATAGTTGCCTCTGACCTCTGGCCCCTATTTGCAGGATCCTCAGGCACCAATCACATCCTACTAAACCACTTTTCATCTAGGCAAAATTGCACAGCTGGTTGTACCTAGGCTCAAGTCAGTCCTACAAAATAAATTACAACCACTCAATCTTCTTAGTCTCAGAATGACACAAATATATAGCTGTGAAAGCAAGTAGTCAGAGATAAGTTTCACCTGTTCCAGATGTGAATCTTGTGCTCTCCCTTGTTAGCTGAGGCCCCAACCACACACTCACCATCTCCATTGAAGCATGCGGCTTTCCAGTGCATTTTATTTACAGCATCCTGAAATTCTTTAGTGAAACGAAGGCATGGCAAGTTTCGACCCTTCCCAGGGTTGACAGATGTCCGATGAATAGTTCCATTGGCAGTATCACTTGCTGAAGCTGCCAGGGCGGCAGCTGCCCTATCTCGGGGCAAAAGGTTTTCAAACACTCTTAGGATTCGGTCTGTTGAATTCGTGAGAAGGTATTGCCCATTGCGACTGAACACAATCTGCCTGATTGCAAAATTCCCTGGCACCTGCCAACAGAAATTCTATCTTGTGACAATAATCAAACTTTGATAACTATTACTTGCACGCTTGGTGACTCCAAAAGCATTGAGGACTGTCTCCTCAAAAGATGTTGGGTTACCAAATTGATAACTGCAACATGTGGTTCTTGAAATTATCAAATCAGATATACTGCAGACATCTAACAGGATCATTGGCAGATGCTGACCTGAACATGTGCTTGGATCTGCTTTGTTTGTGTGTCAACAATCAAGATCTCCCCCTTAAAATTGCCAACATAGATGAGATCACCTTTCTTGTTAAAACTCGCTGCAGAGGGTGAATAAGGAGCACCTGTTTCAGCAAATTTACCTGTCCTGGTGTGAGGAGTACCAGACTCCCCATCCGACGGAGAGACCACAACAGGGAGTGCTTGTATGACTCCAGAGTTGAAGTCAACAAGAATGGGTGGCCCAGACATTGGACATGCAAGACACAGAGAAGGATGTGCATTTCCTGGGTAAAGACGGGCATGCAATGCAATCTGCTGCAGAGTGACTGAAGCAATTCTGGTTCCCTTTGCAACATCCCATAGTGAGATGGTTTTGTCAGTAGCTGCTGAGAGTAAGCGATGCCCACACTTTGACCAGCTCACACTGGTGATTGGAGCACCTGAGTCTTTATCATACAACTCCTTGGCGACTCCTCTTGTGTCAAAATCCCAAATCACACAAGTGCCATCAGTGCATCCAGCTGCACACATTTTATCAAAACCAACCCAGAAATAACACTTTGTCACTCATGCAGAGTTCTTCCTCCTAAGCCACAAAAGATTATGTATGTGATTGCAAATTGTTATCCAGCAGCTCTTGAACAAACAAATTATACACTGCTGGAGATTTGAAGAGCTCAAGTCACAGTTAAAAGCATGTTTCACTTTAGGGTTTAGATCATTTGGTAATGAAAGGAATCACCTGCAAGCAGTGTTCCTCGCCGATTAAAGGCAATTGATTTTGTTATCTTATGCTCCAGATACTCCTCGATCACCTCTGGGAAATCACTTTGAAACGGGTCTGGATTGACAATGAAACAGGTCAACCCAAAAGGAGCTAAAGGGTATTACAACAAAGCAGCCCTATTGCTTTTTCATTCCTGCTTAGTCCAATCCTGCTCAACCCAGTACAGTTTCAAAGAAACAGCAGGTGCACATATCAAATATGTGCTGAATTTTGAGGAATTGAAGTGAAGCTCTGCATAATTCTTGATTAACTTTTCCAATTCTGGAGTTGCCAACATACTGCAAACTAATGTTAGACGGTCATAATGGCTACAAACAAACTATCAAACTTTTGCTTTGAAAAATGCTTTTGAATGTCGTCAGGTTCTCCTTGTGATCGACAAAGCAGCAAAGGAGTACCGACGACAACTCTTGCCTTCAAAGGCTGTTCAAACCCTAAAAACTCAGCGCAAGGTTCTTTTCATTTCCTCCTGATTGAAATTCCCCGCAGTGCTTTTAGCGCTGACATAAGGTAATGAGAGCGAGGAACAGATGAACCAACAGAAACCCTCTGGGGAAGAAAGGCACAACGGCAAAGAGCCATGCACAAATGCAGTTACGAACACGGAACAGCAAGTGTACAACAGTTGCAGCAGGATTGAACCCAAAGAACGACCCCAATTTCACGTCTGCAGAAACGGAAGCGAAGAAACCTGAGGGAAAGCAGCAAGCAACTATCCCCCAGGTGATCTCTTTCCCTCCTGCCAGAACAAAAGAAACAACACTTCGAGAGCAGTAAACACGTAGAGGATTACGAATACCAGAGAGACACAGACACAGAGAGAGAGAGAGAGAGAGAGAGAGAGAGAGAGGGAAAAAAAAAAGCTTACCAAGAAGAGAAAGATTCATTTCTTCGTCATATGATCATCACAGGGAGACGCCTCATGCTACCCTCTTCCCTTCCCGGACGTGGTCACTCGTCCTGTTCCCCTCAGTCTGCCATCTTAGTTTCTCTCGCAAACACACGCACAGAAGCACAGCTACAGAGAGAGAGAGAAAACCCTAAATCTGTTTTCAGTTTTCAGGTGTGAATGTGTATCCAAAAATACATGTGAATGTCTTAGTTGACGTTCCTTTGTTGCATACCTACCTACTAAAAGAGCATCCCCAGTGGTGCTCACTATGTGACCCTCCACATTAAAATCAGATGAAGAAAAATCAAAACATGCTGGTTTGGCTCAGGAAAATGGTTACTATGGCCCCACCATATTTGCACAATTTGCTTGGCTGATTAAAGGCACAACAAAGCGTAATATCAGCCAGCCAGCCAGAGAAGAGTGTTTACAAATAATATGATCTAACTGCTGCTCCCTGTTTTTGATTCACCAATCATAATGCACAGTGTCTCTGGAGGCTCGGAAAGGGTACAGTAAACTGTAACACCAGCCAGAGAAGAGTGTAATAAGTACGATCTAACTGCTGCTCCATGTTTTTGATTTGCCAATCATAATGATTATTAGTTCAGGTGGGTTTGCTATTAGTAATCTCCCACCTATTTGCAGTCCCAGTTCTGGTTTTATGGGTGGGGTTGGAAAAAAGAAAGAAAAAAACTAAACTTGGATGTGAGAAATACTGTTGTGGAGTCTTTTATTGAACGCCACTTCTCGAGGTGCTTAACTTCCAGAAATAGGCTTAAACTCCTGGAACGCACACTTCACATGGGGTGTAGGGTCCAAATTCCTAGGAAGCAATTTGGACTCATTTGTAGCAAATTGAATCCTTGAGTTGGACCATGCCTTGAACCCTAGCTTACATCTTAGTTCTCCAAATCATGAGCTCTCATTTGAGCTCTTTTTTGTGGTCTTAACCAATTCATTTTCTCTCCAAAATGGTGCCATGTAGGTTTAGCATGGATTTGCCACTTTTTGGTCTTTGACCCTCGTCTTGAGGCCATGGGCCCAATTTAAGGCTCTCAAACAATAGGATTGCTTTATTTAATTGGACCCTCGACCTTGGACTCTCATCTAAAGTGGCTTGTACATATTGCTTTTCACACGGTCTTCATTAGTCCCTTTATAAGGAAGGCACAAATACAATTCTTCAAGGGTCTACCCACCTCACCATTGTTGAAAGTCCACATGCCTATTATGCAAAATTCACATGCCCCATTGTCCAAATCATGAAAACCATTATGCCATGGAAAGTGCCAGGTACAAAACATTGTGCCAATTTTGCTGCCCATTTGAAAATTTTGGCTCACCAAAATTCCTCTTCCGACCACAATGGACTCTATCTGACAGATTCCATTCTACAAAACTGCCACGCGCACTACCACCACCAAGACTACATTCTCTTTCACCATATATTGTAGTACCTTTACCATTCTCACTTTAGCATCATCTTGATGAATTTTATTTTATTTTATTTTTAAAAAAAATCCGACCTTGGCAATAAAAATAAAATTTCTTGAAATTCCTAAAATTGAGGCAAGAAAGAAAAATGAAAATTAATTTTGCAATACTTAGGCACACCGCACCACCAAGCTTTAGGCTAGGCATTCAATAATAATGTCAAACAAATTCTAGAACTTCCAAAACCATTTTATACTAGAATATAGGTTGTATATGGTTGGGATGCACGACCTAGGTGAGCTTGTTAGGGCAAGCTTCAAGTGTGTGCACATGAAAAAATCTTCCACATCCATGATTTTTTAGAATTTTTGTTTGTAGTCAAAGTGGCAATCATCTTTAAGAAGATTTAGTCAAATTTGGCTATAAAGAAAAAATTAAAGTACACATATTTGATCATCTTTCTATATTTTTGCTACACAATGCAACCAAATAATACATGAATATGGCCAAAAATAATAATAAATCACTTTTGGCAATTGAAACTCCCAAAATCTTTTTTTTCAATTTTTTAATTTCTACTTTCACTTTTTGACTAAATTATGGTTATTCCACATATGGCCAATTCTTTGGCACTAGAGACAAAGAATTTTCTATAAATTTGCATAATTGGATGCTCCAATAGAGTTAGGACAATTAAAGAATTTTTAAAATGGCCCAAATGTTGTGCTTGACCTTATTGATGAGAATGGTTAGGACTTTACCAAATGTTTGAAACACTCTACAACCCTCTAAAGAGATTATGCAATGTGACATGTCTTTCATATACATTAAGCAAAATTTGAAAAGTTTTAGTATGAGGAAAGGCCATAATAACTACGACAAAACTATGATTTTTTCATTATTAGCATCATGACTAGGCTAACTATCGAGTCAAAAATAATATTATGAAATGACTAAAATTATCCATAATGACTAATATCAAATTAGATATGCTTGTTATCACTAAAAATTATAGAATTTTAGTCAAATTGGACAACATTTTTCACATGTGCTGAATTTGAAACCCACATGAAATTATTTATGTTGACTAATATGACTAAATTTAAACATCACAATTTAACACATAAAACTTTTTGTCAATGTGACAATATTATTTTTTTTTAAAAATGACAACATAGTACTCATGTTTTCAATTATTGTTTATAATTGTCCAAATAAAATTAATAAATTAATGAGGGAGAAATTTTGAAAAAAAAATGCAATGAAAAATTGGAGCATTAATCTAAAAATGTGCATTTTTATACCAAAACAAATCATAATTAATTAAATGTGTATGCTAATTTTGAACTATTCATATACCAAAATTCAATTGGTATTTATAATAAATCAAATGAATATATCTATGTGTTTGTACTTCCAAACTAAATTAAAAAATTAATGACTATCGTTCCATCACCCACCCTAATTAAAGGCCTAGACTAACCACATTGGTCGCACTTGCAAAATTAAACAAATGTGTGGTAGTTCATCAAATTAAATAAGCTCCAAACTAAACAAAACACCAATGACCATTTACATCATTCACTTTAATGACTTAAACTAACCATTGTTGTTTGAGCTTTCAAACTTAAACATATACGTAGCTCCAAATTTAACTAAAACATCATTGACCACCATAAAAGCTCAAATTGGTCCAAATTAAACAAAAAAAATTATTAACCACCTTAAATGCCCAAACCAATCATCAATATTAGAACTAAAATTACATTCCTTTATACTATTTGTTCCATCATCTCCCCTTCCATTAGGTGATACATCAACAACCAAGTTTGGTACAACATTAGTAAAATCTCCCACAATTGTGACAGGTTGAACCAATTCCACAATTGAAATATGAACTTGTATGCAATGTAATTATCAACATTTTCAAGTTTAAACATGTCAAATTTTGTAGAGTTAGTTTGAATTATCTTTATTATTTGCCTCCTTCTAGGCTATTTTCTTATTATTACCTTGCAACCCCTTTCTTTTCGATCATTGGATGTAAGCACAATAAATTGTACATACTTGTTACCTTTTAAAGCTAAATGAAAATAGATGTAAAATAACAATAAAACCCATCAAAAAATTGGTGTACATTGAATTTTCAACTATTCACATTGTTTCAATTAGTTTTTCTGTCTTATTGATTGAAATGCATTTTTGTAATGAAGGACTTGTGCAAAATATGTGATAAGCAGGTTTTAACAAATAGATTTTTTATTTTTTATTATCACCATACTTCAATAATGTAATAATATTTATATCCCAAAAGTAAAAAGAGAAATTAATTTGTAACAATAGACCAAAAGAATCCACATTTATGAATTTACCACCTAGCAAATGAGGATACTTTTGGTTTAGTTTAAAATTTGTTGTTCCTAATTTTTTGGAGATAAATTATTGTAGTAGTAAAAGAGGTATGGGAAGGTTTTCAATTGTATTCCCACCAAATTTTATGCTACTTTTTTGGTTTTATATGCATGATACAATGTAAAGTTAAAGGCATTCACTTTTGTGTCTACTTTACTATGTTTTTTATGAATGAAGTGTTACAACAAAAGGCGAATGTGGAATGGGTTACACAAATGACAAAAATTTGGGCACATCAAAAGACTACATGTTGAGTTGGACATTCAAGTGGTCTTAGTTTGGAGGAACAAATCGTATGTTTCAAATTTATTTTCATAACCTATGATTAATGATTTTTTTGTCCAATGTTTTTGCACTTGGAATGCATTTGTTTGTGCATTTCCCTTATTGATTTAATTAGGTTATGGTTGATGCAATTCATGAAGCTAAATTGGGTAGGAAACCCACGTTGCTCAAACTCCAAAAGGAATGTGAAAGAGAGAAAAATGGCAAATGCAAAGGAGTTGAAGATCAAAACACACAAATAGGAACCAACATGACGACTTCATAAAAGGATTATGAATCTTTTTAGTCATTTTCACTTTTTCATATGAAGAAAATTTTGAATGAATTTTTTTACAAGTTATTAAATTACATATAGTTGTTTCAATATATCACATGTTTTAATCATTGTTGAATAAATATGAGAAATTCATTGTGTGCCAATTTTACCAAAAATTTTAATTTGTCTTAATAAATAATCATAATTTCAAATCATACCAAAATATGTTAACTATTTTATGTTTTAATTTCTTATATTATAAGCTACAACTTTGTTTTATATGTCATGTATAATACACCCCACTTACATGTGGTAAAGGACTCTTGAAAATTTGAAGTTCATACTTTAAGATTTTAAAGAAATCAAATTCCATAACTTTTATTGAGTGTTTTTCTAGGGTTAGTAGGTTATTATCATCTTTATTTTTTTACCATCAATATTTTTATATTAAAAAGGTCTTTTACTTTAATCCTTAACACAATTGATTCCTTTTAATAGAACTATTGTTCAAGTTCAAGAGTCATTTACTAAAATTGAAACCAAGAATTCAATTAAAAATTGAATCTTTTATTTGAATTATTCAACATTCATATGAATCATTTAACACAACTTCCGGTTATTACCATGACATTCAAGTGGCACCACAAAAAATATGTAACAAACTCAACAGTTTTGGTAATTGTTTGACATGGTTTTTGATTCATTTTGCCATGATCGCACCCTTGAGGTGGAAACAAATGAAGCTAAAACAAGTGCACCTCAAATTGATATGTTTTGTTCTTGTTCGATTACATGATTTTTTTTCATTTTGCTAGGTTTTTGCATTAACATTTTTCCAAACCTCGTCAAATATTGGTTTGGTTGGTTGTTTAAAAGAAATGACAAAAGCAACAAATTCCAAAGTTTTATTTTATATTTCATTGTTTTGGGCCTCTTCAAATCTAGACCAAGTTGGATATTTAACCAAAAAAATCCAAAGTATGTTTTTACATTTGATAATTTGTAAATTATTTATATTATTATATTGCAATTATATTGCAATTTGATGTGTATCAATGTTGTTTATATTTCTAGCAAGTTGAATTAGAAAATAACTATTGCATTTTTTCTTTATGTTTGCATCTGGAAAGTAAATGTAGTTTATTTAATGTGATTTCAATAGTTTTGTATCATTGACTTTATAGGAAGATTTGACATTAGAGCTAGAAATGTAGCTTGAAGCAATAGAGAACAACCATAAAGAACTCAAATCTACCATAGATCACATAATGCAAAGTTAGAAAAAAATGTCAATTATGATGCAAGAGGTATATGACATGGTGAAATCAAACATTATTTTCATAGCAATATGGATGTGATAAGGGCTTCTTGAATAACTGACCTAAGATGTTGTTAATTTATGTTTCATTCCTATTCATGTTCATTTACTTAAACTAGTGCATTTAAATACATGTTTTTTTGGGTGCCAAAAATCAATAACAATGTATTACCACGTTTAATTTTAGTTATTAAATTTTGACTTGAACCTTAAAGGTCTTTTTGACATTGGTTGTTCCATGTCCTTAGACTTGTTTAGGAACATGTGGTTTCACTTCACCATTAAAACACATTGTTAAAGTCAGGAGAAGAAATAAAATGAATAGGAAGAACCACATGGAAATCAATGTTCTACCATGCCTATAGCCATTGTAGTGTCATGTGAAATGCCACTAAACAAGGATTTTGTAGTTGCAATAGTGGTGATGCAAGCCCTTAAAGTTTTTGACCGCGAGTGTATACATTCAAGTCTTGGATAGGTAGACCCAATCAAATACATGAATCCATAAAAACTTAATAAATGCCAACGAAAAGCTAGTGCATTTTTATGTTCCCCACATTAATCATAATATGATGGCCCCAAAACATATGAAATATATTTACTAATGAATGCATGTAATATCCTTGTCCAAAAAAGAAACTAGTTGACATGAATGCCAACTTTTGGTGTTTGATGTAAAAGGATTGTTGTGTGAAGTAGAACATTTGAAATTTGATAGAAAATGAAAACCATTAATTCATTAATGAGTTGTGGCAACAAGTTTGTAAGTCCATGATCAAATACCGATGAATTGTTAGAATAAATCTTGCATTTTACAAATATTCATTTTGCAACTAGATGCAAATGTGTCATTTATTATTATTTTCACAACTATTAACCACCCATGAGAATTTTGTGATTACCCTATAACCATGCCGCAACTACATTGCAACTATGTGATTCATCCTTCCATGTGAACGACCTTTAGTTGTATTTTCCCACAAATAGGCTACTAATTAAGTCACATTAATTGCATTAATAACAAATTGCAATCACAAATAATTTTTTAAAGTTGTCTCATGAATATATTAAGGGTATATTTTCTTAGGGTGTATTAAAGTTATATTTTAAAAATATTTATAAGGTTTATTATAAATTTATTATCACGGCTATAAGAAATATTATATTTGTATTAAGTTATTAAAGGTATGTTAAGTATATATTGTGTTGTTAAAGGTATTACATGTACATTAAAATTGTATTAAAATTATATTCATGTTATATTATATACATTAATGTCAATATATATAATGTCAATATATTATTTTTCCCTTCAAGTTTGTACCAACATGTATCTAAAGGAGGTGGTTGTAAAATCCCAATATTTGTGTTAAATATTAACAAAAATTTAACTAAAATTTTGCCAACGTTTAGCCAAGTTTTAATTTAGGTATGTGCAGTTTAAGTAGAAGTGCCATGGGGGCCTAACTTAGATGCCATGTAATTTATGTTAATTAATAAATTTATGTTGGTTAATAGGTAATTATTTAGGTTATGTAGTACTTAAGTTAATATGTAATAGATTAGGCTAAATATTAGTTGATAGGTTTTTTTTAATATATTGAATCAACAATTTGGGTCATGCTTCAATGATTATATTTGATAAACCAATGTTTTTTTACAATGGTGCCACTTGACACTTAATGATAAAAGGGTTGGGAATCTTAAAAACAAATGTCATGAACATTTCAAGAACACAAATCTCTTGTTTGTGTAGCCTATGTAGGTGTCTACAAATTTTCCATAATGTATACATAAGTGGGAACACAAAGCCCATGTGATTCAAGTCAATAGTAAAAATCACAATTAAAAAATACTAAAATTTCAAAATTGAATCAAATTGGGTCCACCTTTCCTTGAATATTTGGTGAAGTGGTTCCTACTGGTACCACCCAAGGATATTCCCATATGGTTTGTCTTCCATTTCAATTTTATAAACTATATAAAAATGCGTATTATAAAAATTGAAAAACCATTAAAAATTTAGAATGAAAGTGCCATTTGGGATGAGTTAATAAAAAAATTTCAACCTTAAAGGTTAAATTCAAAATGAAATAGGATTTTCCTAGTTAGGCGTCATGTGGCTTAAGCTTAATACTACCTTAGGTGACATGTGGCCTAGTTTAGGTATAAGCCTAACCTGGGTGTCAAATAGGCTATTGGAGACTAGATCAAGGTGTCACATGGCCTAGGCATAGGTGCCACATCATGGCCTAAATCTAGGTGTCACGTGGCCTAGGCTTAGACCATGTGATTAAGATTTAAATGTATACATTTTTTAATTTTTTGAGATTTTGCTCAATGTGCCACATGGAAACTTTTGAATTGGCCACATGTATCAATCTAAACCTTCCAAAGTGGACATGGGAGATTTTTATTTTCTTGAAAAGTTGAAATTATGTGACATGGCACCATGTGATTTGTTGAACAATGTAGTCATTGGTAACTAGTAATAAGAATTATAGAGTCAACAAATGGAAAGGTATATGGTTGACCATATACTTCACCCATGTGCATTACTAAGTCATTGTTTGTAACCAATGTTGGGTACAATTCCATTTATGCAACTAATGGAAAATTTAGTGATTTGTTATTAATTTTTAGTCACAAATTGAAGTCGCAAACTAATTTTTTCTTCTAGTGAATTCTTAGAGTTGTGTGATTCAAGATTTGACATTACCATTTGGTTGTCAACAATGCAACCAAACTTGATGTCCATGGTATAATATTTGTTAAGGGAAAGGAGTGGGATGATCAAACACATGTTTGTGTGGAATGTCCAAAAATGTTTGGATGCACACATTTTACATCCATTTAATTAGCACTAAGACTTGGTTTTGAAAAACATGAATAGGGTGCTTTAGGAAATTGATCCCAATTTTAAGGATTTGTTTCCACACAACACCTTGCTCACACAATTTTCCTTATGAATGGATAATGAATGTTCCATATTCCTACATCCTACCCCACCCATTTAATAGGGAGGTAGAAGATAGCTACTTGTTGGTAAATTTGAGGGTTTACTTGGTTAGTTTGTCTAAAAGTCCAAATACCTTAGACTTATTGAAAAGAATCCACATGGGCAACATTGAATTACAAAACAAAACCCCAATTGGAAAGCAATAAGAAAATTTGCATGATTTGCTACCCATAGGTTCTAAAACCTAAACATATAACCCATACTTCCATGCATAAATGCATTTGTTCAAAATTGTATAATGAAAATGTAATAATGGTGTATGGGTATTGATGGCAATGTGTTGAACTTGTTACAATGGAATTTGCATATGAAAAGGGTTATGTGAGGAATAAGCAATCAAGTGGGCACCTCATCAATTTTGTCAAAAAAAAAAACAAGAGTAATCCATTCAATTCCATAGGTTACAAACTATTTCAAAAGGCAACATCAAAGGAAACAACTAATAAACAAGCTATAAACACCTCTCCCCCTCCCTCATGTGTAAACTATTTAGGAAGGGCATTGTTTTAATTTTACAAAGTCTAATGTAGATTTTTATGAAAGGTTTCATATGTGTTTTCCTTATTATTTGTTTTTTTGAATGTTTGTTTTTTGGTAGTGACAAGAGTAATATTTTTGTTTGTAAGTTTGAAATGTAAACTCTCTCATGTTTTATTATTTGTTTTATAATTGAAAGTTAGATGTGGATGGTAAAGCTCTGAATGTTTTTTTTCTTTTATCAACCTTTTTTAATGTGTTTGCTAGTTTTCCTTTTGGGTTTCTCTATTAATTATTTTTAGGTTTGTTTTATTGACGAGCAAACAGAATCATGACAAAATTATGAATTACAAACTTTTCAAATACAAGTCACATAATACATGCTTATGTTTTATTTGTCTGGTGATATTTTGAATAGGACGGTTTGATAAAATTTCCACAATAATCCACAATATTTGTTCCTTTAATTTGCTTAGATATGTTTTTAAAGTTATTTGTCTCATGTGAACAATAAATTGGATTGTTAATTATGGATGATTGCCCACACAATGCATATACGAATAATATTATTTGTTCGTCCAACTTGCTTAAATTTTTTTAAATTTTGTTTATCTCATGTGAATAATAAACTAGATTGTTAATTTTGGATGATTCCCCACATAGTGCTTACAATAATAGAATTATTTGTCTAGTTATATAGTTTTGAACAATTGAGTTTATGTTCTTGAAAAGTTCCAATGGAGCAAAAAAAATTCAATTGAAATTTTGTCAAGTTTGGCAATGATTCAAACGATTATGCATCACAACCATCACACGCTAAAAGATTTTTTATTTGTTGGGATTGTATCCACATTAATAAAGGGGTTTTTTCTACCATGTCCAAAGTGTCGTAACCTTAGCCTTGGGCTCACGACCAAGGCAAAGGCTTGCGAGTATGCGGGACAAAAGGGAGGCCTGAGAGGCACATCTTATACTCCCAGGAGTGCAAAAACGTTGAGAGAATGAACCCTCACACTCTCAAGTGAGCTCCCACTTGGGGAGTTGGAGTCCCAATGGACTTCTGAATCTTCAAGTAGTAATTACAGGGGTCAAAACCCACACTAGTAGAAATCAGCCAAAATGTAACCAGTCAATTTACGACTACATGCGACTTATAGTCATTTGCGACTAGATTTGACAATATTTGCAACTACAAGACCAACTTTCAACTATTTTGGTCATTTTCACAACTATGATGCAACTATTAGAAATTTCATCCTATTGGTTACATCAATTTTACATTTATTCTCATCCATTAATAG
>Ga0116227_10003183_pt1 | contig 36716 bp, 27 predicted proteins | sample S1TSphgellanicum_FD_89693 | JGI IMG/M metagenome (GOLD analysis project Ga0116227, IMG submission 89693) | Host-associated microbial communities from peat moss isolated from Minnesota, USA - S1T2_Fb - Sphagnum magellanicum MG | ecosystem: Host-associated > Plants > Peat moss > Unclassified...
AAATTGCCTTAAAAATTTTTAGGTTTTAGAAGTGTAATACAAAAAAAACTAAGAAAAACCTTAAAGGTTTTAAAAAAAAAAAACACATTTGGGGGGGAGGGGTGGGGGGGGGGGGGGTTTGCAATTTTGTGTCAAAATATTTTTCACAATACATCACTTGTTAGGGTTTTTTTTTCTTTCAATTTTGTCATGTCAGAAACTTGAAAAAAAAAAATCAAAGAAAAAGAAAAATTAGTCAAATTTACACTTGAAAAACAACAAAATACATCCCCCACCCAAAAAAAAACATTGGTCACCATGACAATATGACATTCACAAACAAACACTTGAGCCTCATTTAATAGATGTTTCAAGAGCAGCTTTTGTATTACTAAGCAAATTGGCACCAAATTGCATTGTCTTTTGTCTTCCAAGCAACTAAGATGATATGCCTAGACAAGTCGTGTTTTCTATTTCTTTTTGCAATTCCAAAATGTATAAAGGTCATTGCCAAAAATCATATCAAGGAAACATTTGTGTTTTATGATCAACTGATGATAAAAGCTAAATTCAAATTATTGTTAGAAATTTGGAAATTTAGAAAAACATTTATTTATTTTTTTCTACCCAATTTTAGAGTGACCACTGAAAATGTTTTAGAATATTTAAAATATCAAATTAGAGCTCTAGTTATTGATAATAAAAAAATGAATTAAGTGAGATTATTCCAGTAAATATAGACTACCTAGTAGGGAAAACATGTTCAAAATCTGAAATTGTATTTGTATATGTGAAAGGATATGTTTCCAATTACAAATTTTGGGATTAATAAGGTGACTAGTGGTGCCTGCACATATAGTGGGAAGTAGATGCTAAGTGGGTTTTAAAATCATGTTAACTTAGTGAGCATGTGCACACTAGTGGTGTTAGGGATAATACAAAGTGTGACATGAAATCTAACATGGATTCAAGATGTTAAGTAAAATGGTAAGATAACCAAAAAATAAATAAATGTTAGTAAGAAAATGTTTGTACACACAAATGCATTCTAATTGCAATGTGAACTTGAGAGCCCCAAATTCCAACAAATAAGGTACTGGCAACATGAGGTATGTCATTTGAGTGGTAACTTGTCATCATGTTATGTGATATGCATTATCAAAGCTTTACAACAAGTCGAAGTACAAGAAGTTAGCATAATGGTTGAAGGTTTGGCTAAAGGTGATGATTTCTATTTCGAAAAATTTAATCCTACAACAAACCAAAAAATTCCATTTAAGGACATCAATTGTAAGAAACTCAAAAAACATTTTCAAGATTCATTGTAAATAAATCTATATATACAAGAATTTAAACACTTAACATGAATAGAAAAAATTGCATGGTGTATTGAATCAAATGCTTGAAGATGGAGTGGGTAAAAGTCACAAATCACAAGGAAAAAAAAGGCTAAGGAGAAAACAAGGGTTGATATAATACTTGTGAAAACAAGAACAAGATTGTTCCAAAACCAACATTTAACTCTTGTAACTTGACAATGTTCACATAACACCCACCAACCCAACTAGGAATACTAAGAAGTGTTGGCATTAATAAATGTAAAGAAAAAAAAAATTGTAACAAGAAATTTAAATGTTGTCAACTCTCAAAATCAATTTGAATTTACAATGTGCAAATGGTGCAAGATTACACATGTAGGAAATGCAAGTGGCCACACAACTTAACCCAAGAATGTTATATCTTCAAAGAAAAATGGGGGGAAATTTATATGGACTTTAAATAGATCTTCAATTGCATGTCAACCACAAGTAGTAATATTGATTACTAGAACTTCACTCCACAAAAAAACACACTTTTAACCTTCCAAGGAATTACAAGAAACATTTATATGAAATGATTGAAGCATTTAGGTACCTCAACCAATGTTCTGTCCACCCCATACTCATAAATCGATGTCTTTTAATGACACAATTTATCCTTATGTAAATGAACAACCATATTTTGCACTAAATCCCATGCAAGAAAATAGAAATTCATGTATTTCCTCACCATTCATTACACCTAGGATCATCAATGCATAAGTTTAAAAAATTACATTGCCATTTACAACTCCAAGATAAAATTTTATAAGTGATTAGGTAAATTCAAACTCCACTTGGTACAAGAAATCAATTATTTTATTACAAATTCCTTGAGTGTTTGGTACAAAAAATAAGTTGATTCACTTGCAGTTCTAAAATTCATTGAAAAACATCCTTAACAAAGGAATATCACCACGTAAGTATTTCAATTCTTTTGTGAAAATCATGTCAAACCACCTATCTTTGGCTCAAAAGCTTTTGGGAGGACACAAATGAATTTCCAATGAACAACAAACTTGTGGAATTCACAAAATGCAACAACAATTTGTTGGCCACTTCAATTCACAAAATACACACAACAAATCTTGAGATTGAAAACTAGTAGTCACATACCCTAGAAAAACTACAAGAAAAACATATTTTGTATTTTAAATAGAAGGATTATGAAATGAACTTCACAAAATAACATGCTTCAAACAATTGTTGGGACAATTCATGTAATGAACATGACATATATTAATAAGGGGGAGTAAATTCAAGCCCTAATCAAATTACCTCAAATAAATTATTACATGATATTGATAATGCAAACCAATGGGACTAATTACAATTATTAAAGGCACATGATACATTTGTTTCAATGCAACACAACAATTTCATTTTATTTCAATGATGCATTGTAATCAAACTAGAAAATATTTTCAATTTCATTTTGCTACTAACTTAGAAGTTTAGAGCTACAAAGACAAAAATTCAAAGTTGATGATTGCATTATTACATGTGTGGATAATTGATTATCATACCAATTTTTTTGGTCAATTGAAATAAACTTCAAGTTGCATATGTCATTCCTCTTTCAACATCTTTTGTTTTTCAATCATGTGTACATTTTCAATACATTTTCCATTATATCTTTTGTTAGTTGATTGCATCACGGGGGTAGATGATGTCTTTGAGTAACATATTTGTTTTGTGTAGCTTGTTCTTCTTGTAGTAAACATAAAATGTACCCAACATCAATTTTGTGATGACCAAGAAACAAGTTGTGCAAAATGGCACGACAAGTGATCAAATAGTGATATACGATATCAATGTGAATTTTTATCTTACCATTGCAATTCATGACATGTTTTTTCAAATATCCCAAATTCATTTTTCACGATTGACTTCCCTCTTTTATGCCTCTTGTTATACAAACTTTCAAAAATTGTGTGTTCTCCTTTTTTATGTTGCATCATCAACCATTGAGACAACAAGGGATATCCTTTATCACCTAATAAATAATGTGTACCATCAATTGTCCCATGTATTATGTTAAGGATATTGCAAAAGACTTTGAAACCTTGTATGACTATTTCCATCTATCATCAATTAGTTAATAAATCACAAACTTAAATATCACATTGATTATAGTGGCAACCTCATGAATCACCAAGGAAACAATTAATCAACCCACAACAAAAAGTTCACTACAAATTAAAAAGTTGCAACCTTTAATGGGCGCAACGTATATAAAGTGAAAGCTACATAGATTTCTATTGAAATTGCAAGTTTGTATTTAGTGTCCTTCTTGATGTGAGACCTTACCTTGTTAGAAATGCCAAACAAAGTATATTTTCTCATTTAGAAGTTGTGGAGCCAAAGTTCATCATCATACTTTATGATTAGAAAGATTAAAAACCAAGTGGTAACCTAGGCATTACCTAATAACCAAGTTCTTTTCCAAAGAAAGAGTTGTCAAAAATCTTATGCAATGGAAACATAAAGAAGCCTCAAATTGAATACATTCAAAGAACTTTGTAAAAGATTTGCTCTACTCAAAATGAAACATTTTAGAAAGGGATACATTGATTGTAACATAGTGATAAAGAACACCAAAAAACTTTTAGCAATATTAGCTTTTGCATCATAATCATTTGCATAAACAAAAACAACCTATAAATTTCCAACAACAAAGTCACCAAAAAAAGATTTGAAAAATTATTATTATAAAGCTTCAATAATAATAAAAACTACAAAACTCAAACAACAAAGATGTGCAAAGTTCCAAAAGAAAAAGTCCCAAGACAAGGAATTGTAAAGCTCCAAGGATGATGAATTATAAAACTCCAACAATTAACCTCCAATGACAAAGATTTACAAATGATTGTGCAAAGATCCAACAATAAAATAATATGAATATGCATGAAAACAAACAAACACAAGAAAGATGTAACTCACAAAATGAATAACACAAAAAAATAAAGATATTATGATGGTATAACAAATGATTTCATTTGAAAAACTTCTATAGACATCAATGGTGTTCTAATAGTTAGAATGGCAACACTCCAATGACAAAGTTCATCATATGAATGCAAGAAAGTAACTTGCATAATGAGCAACACAAAAAGATCAAAAGATGATGAAGTTGACACAACAAATGGCTTCACTTGATAAACTTTTTCAAAAATTGGCAACATTCTAATGGCTACAGTTGCAAAACTCCAATAACAAAACTTCATAAAAGATTAAGAAGTTTAAGAAACAATGTAGGCATAAGGAATAGCTTCATTTGATCATTTAAAAAATAAAATAACATCATTTTAATGGATGCAACAGCAAAATTCCAACAACAAAGTTCCATATATAAGCAACAAGTTTAAAAGATGATGAAAGCACAACAAATGACTACAATAAAAAAACTTGTTTCACTACAAGCAATCATGGTTTTTTTTCCCCCATGCCCAACTTGACCAAAGTGCCATGTTGGACAAGTCGATTTGGACTCGACCATTTTGACTAGGTCTTTTTGGTTGGTCTTTTTGACTAGGTTTTTTTTATTTGAACCACCATGACAATAATATAATTTGGGTAGTGACTAAAAACATATATTATTTAAATTCTTAATTTAAAATTAATATGAAAATATCAATTAATTAATTATCCTACTTTACCCTACCTACCTACCTAATTAATAAACCTAATAATTAATGCCAACAATAATTTATTTATTTACCTACCAACCTTATATCCTAGGCCTAAGCTAGGCCATTTAGCTTAACCACCTAGACTAGACAAAACCACTTAAGCTAGGCCAAGCCCCTTAAGCTAAGCCAAGTAGCTTAGGCTAGGTGGTCTAGTAGGCTTTGCAACCTAGGTTACCTAATTAGGTCACCCAAATAGCCAAAATAGCCTAGGTTACAAATGTGAGAACTAGAATTCCTCACCTCCACATTAAGGAATCGAATCCTTAACCATTGCATCACCACCCTATAAGGTGATTTTTTTTGTACAACATATTGTAATGAACATGAATTTTTCTACACTACTTACATAAATAGGTAGGTTAACCTAGGTAGGTAGGACATACCTATTAATAAATTTATGTATTTAAGTAACATGTAGGTTATAGTCTATTAGGCCTTATAGATACCTACTAGGTCTATGTTTATAACTACTTAGTAAGCTACCTATGCCTATGTTATTTAATAGGTTACATAGGTACCTATTAACCTATTAATAGATCTAGCCTAGGCATATTAATTGGTAGGTAGCTTAACTTATTAAGTAGGTTTAGGCATAAACTACCTACCTAATATTAGGTTAGCTACATACATACCTAGTAGGACTAGGTAGTTTAAGTTAGGCTATGTATTTACCTAGTAGGCTTAGGTTAGGCTAACCTAGGCTACTTAAGCTATGTACCTATTTCAATAACCTAGGTTGGGTTATGTACCTACCTTGTAGGCCTAGGTTAGGCTAACCTAGGCTACTTAAGCTATGTACCTACTTCAATAGCCTAGGTTGGGCTATGTACCTACCTAGTAGGCCTAGGTTAGGTGACTTACTTTGTAAGCCTAAATGGTTTAAATTAGGCTACATATTTAGTGGGCCTAAGTGGCCTAAATGGCTACACTATGTACGTAACTACCATGTAGACCTTGATAGCCTAGGTAAGGCTACCTTATACCTAATAAACTTAGGTGGCTTAAGCTAATTACCTTAGTAGTAAGATAGGCTATCTACCTATTAGGCCTAGGTGGCCTATGTTATTTACTTAATAAGCTTAAGCTATTTACCTATAGTAGGCCTAGGTTAATAAGTGACCTACATGGTTAATAGGTTTAGGGTTAGGCTTACACTAGGTTACATAGTAGTCTTAGGCTACATCCTAAGTAACTTACTAAATAGGTTTAGGCTAGGCTACCTAATTAGGCTACTAATTAGGTTATTACTTAGCAAGTAACCTACTATTTAGCTTATTAATTATGCTAGGCTAAATAGGTAATTTAAGCCTAACCTAACCTACTAGTTATGTTAAGTTAGGTAGGTAAAATAGGCTTAACAAGTAGGCTAAGTCATTAAGTGTTAAATCATATTAAATTTGACTAAGGGTCAAATTAGGATGGTCAATTTGACTAAACCTTATCCATTCAATATGGCCATTTTTGATGGACATTTGTCCATTTGACCAGTTCTTTGGCTTGACACTTGGTTAAAAATGTAACTTTTGTCAAATGTTCTAATCAAATGTAACATGTGTTTTTCATGCCCCAAACCTTTAATCAAAAGGGACATACCCTTTGGTCAATGTGGACATTTTGATCAAGTTGGCCTTCTGAAAAGCCATGATTTCTTGTAGTGTTTCAAGATTGATGATGTTTTAATGGTTGCAATGATAACATTCCAATAATGAATTCCATAACAAAACTATAAAGTTTTGTAGATGAATGTAAAAAATATTTGTAACAAATGCATATGAACAACACACAAACATTAGGAGATGATGAGGGTGAAAACACATTACAATGGATTAAAATGGATAGTTGAAAGTCCATCAATAATCCAAATGCAATGCATTCAAAACCCAATGAAATTGGCCTCAAATAAAAACATTTAAATGATGTTGAAGTTAACATTTTTCCCGTGTCTAAGTTCATACCACCCTAATTAAAACATTTTTAAATATATATTTTAAATATTTGTCTTTGAAAATCAATTTAGATGTTAAAGTGGATTTTATGAAATTTAGTGACTATTAGGTTTTCATTTTAAATCTTGAAAAAAAAGGGACAATTTTTATTTAATTTTTTCATTTTAAACATAGAAAATAATATAATGAATTTGAGATGTTCATAATTATCAAATCAAAACTCAAAGGTTCAAGATAGGCTATAGTCACACTCCAACAAGCCAAAAAGGGTGTCAGACCATAAAGAAAAATAGTCAAAATTTGATAAATATTTTTGTTTTACCATTTAAAGCCGTGAAAATCATGGACATTTATTGTTTTTTCATTAATTTGAATGTTAAGGAATTTTTAAAAAAATCCATTTGATGAAATTTTAAGTTTTAAGTTTTGATTTAAGACCTTTAAAAGTGAATAGGAACACATCGAACATGAGTCAATTTTGCAAAGGACTATAACAAGGACCATATAATAAATCACATTTGATGGGAAAAAAATTAAAAGGATAAAAACCTATTAATCACATTATAAAAAATTCATACCTTAAAATATGTGGAATTGTAAAACTTTACACATTCAAAAAACTTTCCAAAATTGATCAAAAATTTTAGAACTTCAAAAGTCTTTTGCCACACATAAACGGGGTAAAATGTACATGATGTGTTAAGAAACATTGTAATTTATCATAAAAAAACATAAAATAAAATAAAATAAAGATTGGTTATGATTTGAAATTATTATCATTTTAAAAAACGAAACATTGAATTTACAAGGAATTATGACATTTTCAAAAAGTCATATTTATTAAAAAATGATGAAGAAAAAAAATGTCATGCACTTGGACTACTATAGGCATTTATTATAACAAGTTGCAAAAAAATAAAATCCAAAATTCATTCATATAAAGATTTTTTTGGCAAAAAGGACATGTAATCCTTTTTTCTAGTAATTTTGTTGGCTCATTGTATCCCATTCACACTCAATAACAATATTCCAAAGGTTTGAAAATAATATTTTATGTGAAATTTATTCATAAACTTTGGATCTATGAACCAATAATTGAATAGGAAGGAAAATATTTAAAAAACCTTCTAGGAATTTATTTGTCATTTTAGAACTTTCCAATTATTTGGATTTCATGGAAGTTAAAAAAATGTTAAGGCATGACATTAAACTTGTAATGCAATTAGAAGCAAACATTAAGTATTCAAATCTATATCTGCATGTTGTTTTCAATGGTGAATTTGTGTTCTTATACAATTACTAGATTAACAAGACAAAATTGCTCAAGAAAATGTAATAGAATATTGTTTTTTAAACATAGTTTCCAACCTCCTTTTTAGAAGAGTTTTTTTTGTTCACTTAAAAATGACACCTTTGTATGACCAACTTCTTGCCCCACCTTGTAAAAAAATGAGAATATTACTCAAAAGTTTAAAAATTGAATGTAAGCCTAGCGCATATGGAATGTGAAAATGTGTATGCTTATTTTTGTAATATAGATGTGATCGTGTTTATTCATTTTTATCAATAATGATTGATTCACTTCTTTTCTTTTGTTAGAAAATATTGAAAACAAAACTATCTCATTACAAGAATGACACAACATCTTATATTGTAAATTTAATTTTCATATGAACAAAGTACATTTGAAAAATATAACAATAATACCTTTGATATTTACCTAAGACAAAAAATGATAAAAATGAAAATACCAATAAAAATTCAAGACAATTCAAAACATTACATTCATGAAATATTTTTTACAATCATATGGTTCAAATAAATAATGATTCAATGGAAAAGGATGCCTTTTTCAGTTGCATTTGTTTATTATCACAAATATCAATGTACCTATTTCAATACAAGAAAATTTACCAAAATAAAAATCTATAGGATGAGGGAAAACATTGGTTTTAAATCATGAAAAGATACCATTAAAAATAAAATAAGAATAATTCCATTTGCAAATCATCCTCATCATCAACATTATTGTCAACATGTGTATCATACAAACTTATCATGGAAAGAATTTTTTTATATTCGTAGAGATTCAGTGAGAGGTAAAAACACACTAACATGGACTGAAAACAACAAATGAAAGTCCAATTTAAGAATCCAATTCCATTGTATTTGAACTTGGCTTAAAATTGACCATATGATTTTCATTCCAAAAAATGATTTTTGTTTTCAAGTTTAATTTGTGTCCAACATGCTAAATAACCTATAAAATTCATTTTTAAAAGACAAATTAAAAAATCAACATTTTTGATGCCTATAGAGACTTTGCAAAATATTTTAGGTGTTGCATATTTGATGTTGCAAAACAATACAAAAATTGGGACCATATTTCACTTATTAAATATCCTAAATTTCAAGTATGCAATATCCTAAAGTTACACATACATTGAATAAAGATAAAAATTCACATTCAAAATTTTATAGGTTTTTGACCTTGTGTTTCATCAAAATTGTAAAGTCAATAACTAATTAAACATTTATGATTTTGTTACATTTTTTTCAATGTCAAAAGACTTCATGCGTTAACTTTTCACATGTATGTGAATTCTTTTTTGTCATATTATCCAAGAAAAGTCTAAAATTTCATGCGACAACATTTTTCAAATCTTAAAGAATTGACATTATGACTTCCATATAAAAAGTTCATTATAATATGCAAATCACCCAAGTAAGGAGGACGAACAATTCATTCAAAATTAGAAGATGAGAGAAGTGCACAAACCCCCCATAAATAGTGGGAAAATGAATGATTAGGATGCATAAGATCAAAGGCCTTGACAAGTGCGGATGGGAACCTTCTTCACACCATTTCTCCCTATTTACAAAACCCACTATAAACCACTCATCATGAGTATTAGAAAACCGTTGTTTAGAAAAAATGCACAACAAATAAATATGGGGCCATTAATGAAAATGGAAACCCAATAGTTTTTTTGCAAAAGAACTGAAAGCTAATAAAAATAATTCTCTATAGACCTGATTAGGGCATCTCCACCCCCACACCTGCAAACACCCCTTTTCACTAAATCTTGCTGCGCTCCTGTATTGGTGTTCATCTTGCAGTGGTCATTTTAACCCCTTTAAAGTCTTTTTTCTACTATGGATTTGGACAGTGACTATTACTTACTCGTCCATATGTAAAGACATAAATGGTCTTTGAGTGTTTAAAGGGACTTTTATGACGTTTGTGGGGGGTGGGGACCATGATCATTAAACACTATTCTATTTCAACATAAATGAGTTGTTTAGGGTTTTGGGGTGGAGATGCTCTTAGTAAGACCACTCTAAAGTACTGGCAAAATTTGATCTTTTGAATGTTTTCTCTTGATACCCGCCTGATACCCGCCAAGTATCACAGAAAATAAAGAAGAAGAAAAATGAAATGTTTGCTCGAATGGGCATTTTCTGAATTTGTGGGGGTGGGGTGGGGTGGGGTGGGCGGGGGCGGGGACCAGCACCCACCAGCGCATCATCCACCGCATAACCCTTATGACTCAGTTATGGATCAACCTCAACTGAGTTAACATTTGGTTTGGATGAACCTCAACTGAGTTAACATTTGATTTGGATGAACCTTAACTGAGTTAACATTTGATTTGGATGAACCTCAACTGAGTTAACATTTGATTTGGATGAACCTTAACTGAGTTAACATTTGGTTTCACCTTAGTAATCCATCAGCTACTCGGTAAGTAGATGATTTATACCAATGTTGTCTGGTTCTCGATTTTAAAAATCCAGGAATCTTCAAATCCTGGTTTTAAAAAATAAATAAACAAATAAATAGTTTCTTTTTATGGAACCTCTGGTTTTTTGGATTTAAAAAAACCTCCAGTTTCAATCATTTTCATAATGAATTTCGAATTGATTCAGTTTAAGACAAGGTCCAGTTCAATCTTCATTATTATAATTAAATAATAAAAAAAAGTAATATTACTTTGTTCAATAGGTACACATAGTTCAAAATAAATATTTTGTAATATTAATCATGTACAAACAATCAAATGAAATAACTCGTCTAAAATGTACGACTAAGTTTATATATTTTCAATGAAATTGCACTTGTGTAAGTAAAGATCCTAAACCTTTTAAAACTTTGGCTCATGTTCTAGTTCAATATTGAAAATAGGTTGGTTCCCTAGTTAGATGCCAATGGTGGATCCAAGGCTGTTTTAACTACCTACCTACTATCAACATGGTTGCAAGCAATTGTGTGTTTTTTTTTTTCAATTTCATGAAGTTGCTCAAGTGGCAATCATCCATAAGATGATTTAGTTCAATTCAATGAAAATAAAATATTAAAATAATAAAATATTAAAAAAATATTCTTATATATTTTTAGCTACTTATGGAAACTTAAGATAAAATCTACTTATGTTTAAAATAAAACAAATTAATTCTTCTGAGGTGAAAATTGCCAACTAAAAAACTCAAAAAAACATTAAATCTTCACCAATTTGGGGAAAAAATCACCATTGGATGAAATTTCGCCCCCCAACCAAAAAAAAAACACTGCTTGCTTGCAGTTTAGGGTTTAGGTAGGTAGGTAGGTAGTAAGAAGATGCAAGGTTGAGCTAACCACCATGGTTAGCTAGAGAACTGGAACCCAACAGATAACCGTTTGCTGACCACTTACCATCCATCCTTCATGCTGCACTCGCGGGTGGCTGGTTTACACTGTGGTCACTGGGGTTAGGTTTTTGGCGTTTCGCTCTGGGCTTCCTCCTCGACCAGACCAGCTTGTGGGGGTGTGTTTCTTCAGTCTTGCCCACCAGGCTGAGGACTTGCGCATCGCAACCTAATCACAAGAATTTAGGCTTCATGACAATAGCAAGGGAACGACTATGGATGCCTTTTGTTGTTGTTGGTGTGACTCATGCCAGTTCGCACCGTAAAAGAAGCGGGCTCATTGCTGAAGAGCCGGAGTAAGACAGAACGACGAAGAAGAAGAGGTCGGAATAAGAGAATGGCAGATGCAAACCCTAATGCAAGAGGCTCACGAGAACCTGCAAGTCCCGAGGAAGATAGAACTGATGATCTGCAGTCGATTGAAGAATTGGGGACGACAAGTCCAAAGCTGTTTAGCTCCGGCGGTGATGGAGATTATGTGAGCGGTGATGGCGGTGGTGGAAGAGAAGGGGAAGGAGGAAGGGGAGAAGGAGGAGGAGGAGGAGGAGGAGGAGGAAGAGGAGAAGGAGAGACTAAACAACGGCCTTCGCTTGCATCAACGACGGCATCATCTCCAGGTACGAATAAGAATCCGAGTCTGAGCATGCGAATGCCAGCGCCACCCACATCACCACCACCACCACCGCAAATGCAAATGCCCGTTGCGTATCCGGACACGGGCAATCTAGGGTTCAACATGGGGTCGATTCGAGGGTCGAATCTAACGCTGGCGGCATTAGCACCGGTTCCACAGCCGCGAGCCGTGCCTGTGGTGCAACCCCCGTATGCGTTTCAAGTGCCGAGGAAGAGAATCAACAATCCGTCCGACATCGAGCATTTTCAGCAATCAGAAGGGGGAAAAACGTTTCTAGGGTTTGTGGCCGCGCTTAGTGATTCTGTGAAGGGGAAGAAACTCTCAGACTATTGCCGTCAGTCGCCTATGATTGTCTCTCTCGGTAAAATTCTCAGTGAGATGAGTTCTTGGGTTGATCAGTTGCCTCCCAAGCAACAGCCTGCTCGCTATGGAAACCCTACTTTCCGAGAGTGGCAGACATGGCTGGAAGAACGAGGTCCGTCTCTCATAGCTCAGATTCTTCCTGACAGCATGAAGCTGGGCGTGATGGAGTTGTTCCCTTACTTTGCTGACAGCTTTGGAAACGCAACCCGCATAGATTATGGCACTGGCCATGAGGCAAACTTTGCGGCGTGGTTGACCTGCCTGGCAAGATTAGGGTTAGTGAATGAGGATGACTATCAGGCCCTTGTGACCCATGTGTTTGTCCAATACCTGGACCTTATGCGCAAGCTGCAGACAACATACTGGCTGGAGCCTGCAGGTCAGAGATTCTTCTTCATTCCCTCATCTTTTGCCTTGTGTAACATTCTGTATATGTATATGCTCTCTATTCAGGATGTAATATGCCATATTCCACCATGGTGTTGCAGCAAGCTGCACCTCCTCCTCTCCATTGAAGCTGTGAAATTGCATGTGCACTTACACTGATGCCAGTGAATGATGGCTACATGATGAGTATGTGAAACCCTGGAGAACGATGGTTGCATATAGTCAGAGAAAAAATATTCACAACTTATTAATTGACCTTGATTTGGATTTGATTCTGTGCAAGATCTTAACCAGAAGGAATTGCAGTGCAATACAATGAAAATGTTGTATGTCATATACATTGTCACAATTTGTAGAAGAAGTATGCTGTTTACCTTCATGGTGTGAACTGTTAGACAGTGTTTGATTCACTGTTTTCATGCATTTAGACAAGATACTGAAGGTGTTTGTCTTCTGCAGGATCACATGGTGTGTGGGGTTTGGATGACTACCACTTCCTCCCCTTCATTTTTGGCTCAGCACAGCTTGTGGACCACAGATATATGAAGCCCAAGTCCATTCACAACCCTGATATATTGGAGAATTTCTCCCATGAGTTTATGTATCTGGGCTGTGTGGAGTTTGTGAAAAGAGTGAAGAAGGGTGCATTGGCTGAACACTCACCAATGCTTGATGATATCAGTGCAGTGCCATCCTGGAGCAAAGTGAACAGTGGGATGCTGAAAATGTACAAGGCGGAGGTTCTCGAAAAAGTGCCAATCATGCAACATTTCCTGTTTGGGTCACTCATCAAATGGTAGAGTAAATCTGGAAAGATTCAACAGTACTAGGCTTGCGAATGGCTCTGCAACAGCAACTGATGATGTAGGCATTCAGCTTTGATTTGTACTCTGCTTGAGAAGAGGGTTGCCATATCACAATGGATCGATCTTTCATAGTTGAGATCTCTTGTCCATTGCAGTTGTTGGACTTTGAGATAGACAAGAGATGACCCTTGGCCTTAGCAAATGACCCTAAAAGTATACATTTGAGTCTTTGGCCACTGCGCTTGTGTTTCAGGCATGGAGATGCTTCGCATTACACCAAAATCTTTGCTTCAAATGTGGAAACTGTTTCAACATTTACTAAAGAGAATTTATAGTATAGACTAAGGTCTATTACCATCTTGAAATCACTTTGAGCTTCATAAAAATCCCCAGTTTCAGTGAAGGCCATGCCTTGCTGATACAAATCTTTCACATGATGAGGGTTCTGATCCAGAACCTGCCCAAATCACTGATTACTTCTGAGTATCATAGTTTTCAACCTAGAATGCCAGGATTCTCAACTCTCTCCCTCTATCTGGCTTCTGTGTGTGCAAACAAAGGCAATAAATTTGCTTCCAGATGTGAATTCCACTGAGCTCTTTTTCTGTAGCAATGTCAGCCAACCTGAAGAAGACTATCCATGAACATAAGCTTGGAAATTAAGTCATGAAGGAGTGCAGTGTCACCATTTTTGAGTCACCAAGGTCTTCTTTAAGCCCTTGCCACAGCTAAGGGAAGGACCATGAGAATTGCATATTTCAGACCAGTCATTTCTTGTTCTCTCAATCTCTGTGTGTTCCATGTAGGAGCATGTTGCTAAAAGCAGAGTGAATCCAAGAAAGCAAGCGAAGGGTTCCTATAGTAAAGCATGTGTTTGTACAAGCTTTTAACAGCTTCGCAATGGTGTGATCGACCTTCATGCTTTGCTTCTTTGTTTTCCCCAAATTCTAGAATATGCCAAGCATTAGGATTAGCTTAATGTTTTAGTGGATCTTAGGATTAGCTTTAGATTAAGCCAAGCATTTGGATCAGCTTAACTCTTTTAGAGAATTTTAGGATTAGCTTTAGATTAAACCAAGCATTAGGATGAGTCTGAGCTTTTTAGCTTTGGAAAGCTCTTGGTTAGTAAAATTTGAAGTACCATTTTTTTCTCTTCCCTTGTTGCTTTCTGACTAGTGGTTTGGCGGTGGGTGCTGGGTCACTTTGGCCCTAATCATGTGCCCTAGTTATGCAGTCTATGCAAGAGAGTACATAATGGCTTTTATCACTTCAAGTGTAACAAGGATACAATGTATTCAGAATCATGGAAATTTGGAAAGTATTTTCTTTAAGAATTTTTGGATTGATTTCGGTGGCTTTTGTAGATTGATGCTACAATCACATAGCTATTTGATGCTTTGTTGTGCAGAAATAATGAGTAGGAAAGTTGAAGGCTTGAAGTTTTTTTACTACAAAATTTCATGAGTTCATTTTTTGAGGTTGTCATGGTGATAAGAAGTGGCTTGCTTGGACATTGGAACCAGCAAATAAGTGTACCTCAAATGGTTTTCAAAAGTGGGGTTTCAGCATACATCAAATTTCATCACCGAATGTCCATGAAGCTGCATTTTGGAAGTCATTGTTGAAGAACCCCATACAAACATTTGGAAATCAAAAGTCAAAATGATGACAAAAGCTTCACATTTCTGTAGATTTCAACATTTGTCATAGATACAGATTTAGCTGGGATGCTTACAAGGCCCAGTAAGGGTCTCTGTCCATTAGGTGGTTGTGATCACTGATTCTGACCCAACAACACATTTTGTTCCATCTAGCTGTTCTCACAGTCACCTTAGAGCTCTAGAAGTCAAGCATTGACCAAATGCAGAGTTTGATCCTGAAACGAAACAAGACATGACACCTTCCAATGAAACTATTGTGAAATGGGCAAAAACAAGAATTATGTCACCAACTTCACTAGAATTGCATGAGATTTCAACATGGCATGAAACTCTTGAGCATGCCACTATTGTTGAAGCAGATTGAGCAAGGGAAAGTTCACCAGGAGTAGGCTACACAGGCAGCTAGCCAAAAACTCAGGTTGACTACAAATTGTGACACAAGAAGCAGTCACCAATTGCTCCCTGCATTTGAAATATGAGACAGCTCAAAATGGTTGCATGGAGTTTCAGGCAACCTGAAGGAAGTACACTATGGATACACAACAATGTTAAGAATAGTTACAAGTGCGCAGCCAGAAGACCCAACAATTAATTACCTGCCACAACAAGAGAGAGTTGGCATTTGTCAAGGATTAGGGATGGCCATTGGCAAAGCGATGGAAAATATGCATCATGTAAAACTAGGAAAAGACAATTAATAAAAAGAAAAAAACATGCAGAGAAAACCACAAATTTCTCTAGATGGTATTTCAGAAAAACTTGACTGTTTCAGCAACAAAAGCATCCTGCCACCCTTTGTTTGATTGTGCTTCCTTTCAAGAAGATTTGGATATATGCATATTCCCTTCTCCCCATTAAAACAAAGGAATCAAGTGATATCTTGAAGAAGGCATCAGCTACATAGGATTGTGAGCCACATTCAAGCAACTTACTATGTATTCAAGCAAGCAAAAACACTTTCAAGGCTCCATTTTGGGGGGGCTTCTAATAAACCTTTCCGGAGTTACCTTTTTATCTATGGAATAAACAAAGAAAAAAGCTGAATGAGTTTTGTGAATGTTGGTTATGGAATACCACTTGCTCAGCTAGATTGAAAAGTTGACATTTCTATTTGCCAAATCCACTTTGCCAAATTGCAAAGTCCGCATCCAGTTCAATAGTTCTTCACCTAGTCCCCTTTGCCAAAGTTGTCAACTGCACATTGCGAAGTTATAAACTCCACCTTACCAAGTCATTGGTTTCACCAACAACTTGTGGTCTAGGTATCTATGTCCGGATGGCAAGAGTACTTGGATGGATGGGTACCACTTCACATAGTCGTCAAGGGAAAGTCATGGAGCAGGTCATGTACCAAATTAGCTTTTTCTTGCAGAGCATGCAGAGCAAAGGGACCCTGTAATATGTACAGGGTCATGTACCATCTTGATCTTTTCTTGCAAGGCAAGGGACCCTGTAACACTTACAAAGAGGCTTTCTTTGCTTGATTCAGAGCCATCAATATGTCAGGATCTCCCAGGAAGGGCTCAGTTGTGGCCCCAAAATTCTAAAAGAGGTAGTAAACCATTTGCTGAATCCATCAATGATAAAGGCATGTGCACTAAGTAGCTGCAAGCTGTTTTAAGTCAATACAAGAAATTTCTTTCCACACAAGGACCCGACTTTCTATCTATCCAGGCCACGGAGTTGTCGGCCTCCATGCACACAACAATATGTTAAAAAAATCAATGACAAGAACACACACACACACACACACACACTCTCTCTCTCTCTCTCTCTCACATTTTGGAATCGAGTATGTATAATATGTATAATGGCTACGAATTAGCTCCTATAAAACTAATCACAAGTGTAAAAATATTAAGAGCTCCTTGCACAAATCAAAGCTTACAGTTGTAAAATAACATTCTCCCAATCTTGGTAGAACATACAACTATTTCATTTTTTCCATCAACTCAAGAATTTTTTTTTAGTGAAAGTTATTTTCTAAAAGGCAAGAAAACCCTCGGATGTGAATGCATAGTCAATTTTTTCAACCACACACTTTCCACAAATTATATAGGCAAATGATTTTTGATAATTAAAATCCAAGATCTTGCATAAACTTTTTTTACTTCGCATCATATTTCTTGAAGGGATCTTTTGCATAAAAATATTGGAAATTGAACTTCCAAATACATTAGGTTTCTTGTTTTGCTAAAGTTGACTTGCCACTTTTCTTAAGGGATATTTCACTTCCTCTTCAAATCTCTTATAATGGTTTGCATTCACTTGTTTTTTCATTGAAATTATTCGATTAAATTATTGTATAAAATTAATCCTTGTTTTGCTTTGGTTTTTGGATTTAGAACTAAGATTGGACCATCATAACAAATAATACATTTCATAATTCGTGCATAAGAAACATTAACATCTTTGTTGTCATTCACATATAAAAATGCCCAGTGTGATGCATTTTGATTATATAGTTTTAGATTTTTTTGTGCACATGCAATTTTTGTAGATGTTTTTTTATTGTTTAAATTTTTTTTGGGTTGATGCTTAATTTAGTTTCCATACTTATCTCTTTCCAAATTGTAAATTTTTTTCCTTCAATTGTTACTTCATTCATTAATATTTCAAATGTATTTTTCATTATTTTATTTTCAATTTTAAAATATTAAAAAAAAATTCACAAGAAAATGCAACCCGAGGATTAAGAAAAAAGGTAACAAATATATAATCTACCAAATTCTCCCAATAATGTACAATAAAAAAACAAGCATTTCAAAAACATATATTCACATTTCTCTTCTTTGACCATTATGCAGAAATTACAAGTCAATTTGTTTTTCATAAATGGCAAAGTCAAATGTTGTAGGTCAAATCACAAATCTTGGACCAAAATAAATATTCAATTCAGAATTTAGAAACTTGTTAAAGAAAACACAAAAGAAACAAGAATAAGATAAAGAAGAAAAAATAAAACACAAAACATGGAGAGAAAACAAAACAAAATAAAATCTAATAAAAAATTGAAAAAGATCACTAAACATTAAACATTGAACATAAAAAAGAAAACCAATGAAAAAAACCAAAAGAAAAGAAAGCTTAGCTTAAAAAGAGAAAAAAGCAAAAGGTTCAAGGTAAAAGGTTCACTTCTAAGTTTGAGCCCTCTACGCCTCAAGATTTGCACATGCAAAGTCAAAGGGTGAGAGTACACAACGAAACATTAGCTCATAAGAGTTTGCAACATCAACAATGAAACAACAACCAATGGGATGCAAGAGGTTGGTGGTTGGTAATTGCAATAACTCAAAACAACAAATCACAATAGGTTGTAGCAACACACAATAATAAGATGCTACATGAATTGATAACAAGATGTCATTGTAGCTTGTAGTAGCATGCACATGTAATGCCTCCTTGACACACAATGAAGGGACAAGGGACAATGAAACAACTTTTCTTCGCATGACACACAAATTGTAATTCCTCAACACTCGACCTTAAAACTTAAAACATGGAGCACAAAGCACAAAGAACTTGAGGCAAACCTCAAAGCATGAAGCTTGAGTGTGAAAGAAATTACAAAAAAAGCCATAAGGCTCATGAAAAACAACACAAACTTGAAGCAAAATAGAACATAGTAAAACACAATTGAGAGAAAGCTTTAGCGTGAAAGGTGAAAGTGTGATTCTGTGTCAAATGAAAAAAAAGAAGTTATGAGAGCTTTTGATTTTGGGTCTTATTGTCTCTTGTTGGGTGCAATCAAGAGAAGGAAAACCTAAGACAACCTAGTCATCCTAATCCCTAGCCGCCCCCATAATTCCTACCTGCCCTAATCCCTAAATTCTTGTGCTAGCTCTAAGAATAGGATTCAAGTTTTGTCATAGAACCCATGCAGTTTTCATGTATATTGTAGTACAGGGGTAGCTTCAACACAAGTCTGTTGGAAAAAATAAATAAATTGATTTTGAAGTTTCCATTTTGAAGAATTAAATTTTTTTTGAATATTTTAAATATTTTTTAGTTTTCTTCACAAAATTCTGTTCTTTAGAAAATATTTTTACAAATTTTTTTTTAACATTTCTGTAAATAATATAATTAGTGTTGAAATTGCCAAGGTACTATAGTAGATTACACTAAATACTATGGGCATTTATTTATATACCAGATCGACATTGATGTGTAGTGTGCACCTTGTTAAGACATCAACACATATGGGGGGACCATAAGCTTAAGGGCACACAGGTCCAAGGCTGAAGCCCAAATTGGGCAAATGAGGAGTCACCTTGGTGACTACTTTGTGCATGTAAACCCTAAATCCAAAACCCACTTTGAACCCTAAACCCTTCATCCTTTTTGAACAACTACCAATGAAATTTATTGTTTGAGCTTTTTGTGGGATTAATATACCTTTTCCCACTCTGGAAGAGAGTCGTTTACTTTCAGAAAGTGGTGTCCTTGGCAGTGCTGTGAGATTATTTGAATTCATAACAAAACTCTACACCAGTTCTGTTTTTCTAATATTTCAAAATCAAAAGAACTGCCCCTTCAGGTTTCTTTTGATATCTCAGGTTTCTTTTGATATCTCAGGGTCAGACAATTGCCAGTTCTGGCATTCTGAAAAAAACATCGACAAATCAAAGAACCACTGAATCCAATTATATCAAAAACCTCAAAAAAAGAACCCACAGCTTTCATGAAGAACCACTAAAGCACCGGCCATTTTATACAGGCATTTCAGCACTTTGTTTGATTTTTTCAAAAGTTCTGTTCTTGTCTCCCTTTGCACACCTCATAGGGTTGAAGGCTGCAAGGCCACAAAGGTATGCTGATCGTGTTTTATTGGTCTTCTTCCCCTACAACGGCAAGGATATTGTGTTTAGATGCATTATAGAGTATAGTAGCTTAAGGGATTTTAGCCCCTAGGTAATAATAATAGGTCTATTTTTATATGAGGATTTGAAAAAGATGATATTTTTTGGCTTGGGTTGAAACTTGAGATTAGTTATAGAGTTATAATATCTTGAAGGATTTTGGTTTCTTTCAGAGGATTTTTTGAAGATTATATTTTTTTCATGGTGAAATATTTGGGTTTCCATAATTCAGGAATACTTGTGATATATCACCCACAAGAGGGATTAGCTGAATTTGGGTATAGGTTTATAGTGGTTCCTAACTTATTATAGGTATGCATTTTGTCCAATCTTTGCCAAATGAAACACCAGTCGGAATGAAACATGGATGAATAAGTATGTAAAATATGGATCCGTTCCTAACTTATTATAGGCATGTGTTTTGTCCAATTGTTGCCAAATGAAACACCAGTTGGAATGAAACATGGATGAATGAGTATGTGAAACATGGATGGATGAGTGTGTAATTTGCCTAACACACAGCATTTCAAATAAGAGGAATTTGTCATAAGTGTGAATGAGCCGTAGTTAGTGTTGTTTGACTTTAATACTTGAAAGACGGCATCTTCATCAATGTTTTTTCATTTACACCCAAAGGCCGCATAATTAATTGCTTGGTCCTGCCAACCTTTGGGCCAAAATGCCGAGGAACTAACTGGACATCGGCATCTCAACTAAGTTCAGATGTTAACCATGGTTTTCATTGCTATTTCTACTGCCAATCTTCAGCTTTGCCGTAGCATCCGATGTGGGCAGATGCTTTTTGATTTTTTCAAACTGCCCCAAAACTAACACTTCCAACAAGGTAATGGTTGGTTTTTCATGTGCCGCCCTTTTCTGCCTTTTTTGGTCCCCCTTACAAGGCACAATGGACAGGTCTTCTTGGGTCTCCCCTCCCCGACGTAACCATTGTGCAACATCCACATGTCCATTCCGCAAATCCACATGTTCATTATGTGCAAGGGCCACATGACCATTAAGTAAATCCATGAAAATAATTTCATAATGGAGTGTGCTAAGTATAGGCTAGTGTGCCCGGCCATTCTATAATATATTTTCCTTTGTGTACAAATGCAAATAGGTAGGTATTCTCACCAGTGTTGGCCGTTCTGCCTTTTTAGTAGAACCTTTAGGGTCCAGCCTCAATTTTGACACTTAAAAAAATATTTCTGGTAAGTTCTCTTGGTTCGGGTTTTCAGGCTCGTATCCTGTCCTAAGGACCGGAGCAAAAATGCATTAAACTTTGAAGGCTGCCAACTTCTCTGCCTATTTAAAATCAAAATTTGTGGTGATTGTCACAAGATCTTTGATTTGTCGGAGGAGGAGAAGGCGGATGTCTGTATAAGTATTCTTGTTAAAGGTAACTTAGGAGCCTGAGGTGTTGTTGTTGTTTTAGCCTGTTCCGGCTGGTCGACCATTGCTGGCCAAACAAACGGTCTTGTTATTGAAATAAAATAAAATATCCTACAGATGACCGGGCCAGTAGATTCTGGAAGTATATTCTCTCCCTCCTTTTATGAGTCAGTAAATCCGACACTCTTAAGGCCTTGGAAAAAGCTAAGTGCCGAATGTGAATTCGTAATGCTTTTTTAATTTTCTTTTTCTTGTCCTTGTCGGCCAAGTTTGTGGCCTGGTCGACAGGCATTGTCACGGGTGGTCACCCCATAGAACTACCAACCACTATGTAGCAATTGGCCCAAGCCATTCATCGGAAAGAAATAAATAAATAGATAAATAAATTAAAAAAAATTCTCACAAGAGTTGCACATTTGTTGGGGTTGATTCTAGGCCAAAGATGAAGAGTAAATCATGTTTCTATGTTTTCATCAAGTTCAAAGTTTTTGGGCTTTTCATTTGGCCGAACCCCACTATCCAAGGTGCAACTTCTTGGGGAATTTCTGGCCGGTAACAATCATGAAGCTGGGCTCTCATTTCACTACCATTTTTGAGAGTTCCTACCGATTCTTTTTCTCCTTGGTAATTTCTCCAGCAAGTTCTTAATGGTACTCAGTGAGATCGGCTTCTTGGGTAGGTGCCCCATAATTTCTCCTCATATTTTTGCTTTTGTCACTTAAACCTTCCGCCCCTTTTCTTCGGTTTTCTTAATAGTGCATGTCATTGTATTTAATAAAGCTTCTATTATGAAGGGAAGACTTTTTGCATTCCTTTTTTTTTCATTTAATTTCTCATTCAAAATTTTCGGGGAATAAGTGACACTCAAGTGACAAGTCCAGCATCATCCGGCAAGACAAAAACACGACTGCAACTTAGTCGGTCAGGTTACAGGTGTATTTTTCACTATTCCAGAGTCTTGACGCAATAGTCTGTTCGGATGAAGACAAAAAAAATTTGGCTAGTTATATCATCTGTTGTCGGGTTTTTGCATCATCTCAAACAAATATTGGTCAGTTTCTGTCTCACGAATTGGAGCCAAAGTGCCCCACTCTTATCCCCCCGCCTCCCCCCCCCACACCCCAACACACCCCAAACAACTCTCTTTGGGTACCAAAAAGGACCCAATAAATAAAGCACATGTTTTCAAGGACACATTTCAACGGGTCTACATGTCCGTAGGTAATGTGCATCACACATGCATTGGTACCAAAGTTTTTTTCATCATCTGAATTATTTTGGTGAAATATAAGACTACCCGAAAGCTGAAGGAGCCAGGCATTCTCTCTCCAAAAAAAAAATGCTCACTTGAACCAGCTCGGGTGGGTGCTTAATTCGAGAGAACACCTCACTCCGCGGGCATTACCTAGCATAAAGCACCATAAGGAGGTTCCTTTTTTTTTTTCTTTTTTCTTTTCTCATGATATGCCCAAAGGGTATCAAAGGAACAAAAAAAGATGTGAGGCATTTTGAAAATCAAAATGCATGGCCCTTTTGCAAAGGAAAAGTTCCACTTCATAAAAGGTTTCAAAAATAAAAAATGCTTGGCCCGATCTTTTCGGGAAGGAATTTTTTTGCTTCATAACATGCCCTCCAAAACAAACCCTAGAGCTTTTCAGCGAGTGTCGTGTGGTGTTGAAAAGGACTTGTACTTCAAATGGTTAATTTACAAGAGTTTGTACGAGGTGTGGAGGGGATGGGGTGGAAGGGATGAATGAGGAAAAAAGCCATTGCAAAAATTGAAACAGGAGTTTAGATGAAGAGTTTTGGATGATGATTGTGAACATTGACCGCTTGCGGTTGACCGTGGTAAGGAAACTGCACCGCCCTTCTTGTGAAGCCGTCAACGAATTTATACCACCCGCGGTGATGGTACTGAAGAGTAAAAGAAAAAGGCATCCATGGTAATACGAGAAAGCTGAATTCGGATTTGTGAGTAAAAGGCGCTTGCTGCTGGAGTTTTTTACCATGAAGATCTACTGCAGTAAATACAATCGTGGCCTCCCCCTTCGTCGTCGTCGTCGTCCAAGCTGTGGCTATGGCTGCTAGCGATCGACGGCGTTCTTGTCCTCTGCGTTTCTCCGCCGATTCCTCGCGCTAGCATCCTGTCGAGCGAGCGGCGACGTCGGCAATCGATAGAGGAGATCGTTACCTTCCGTTCAATGTCAAGAACTCTCGATTTGGTCCTGTTTTGACCAAGTATTGTGTCTCCGCAGCTTCTTCTCTTTGGTTTTTGGTGAATCGTCGGTCGGCTAGTACGTACGAGGGGGGGAGATCGGCTGCTTCCGGAAGAAGAGGAGGAGAAACAGCCAGCCATATGCTGCTGATCGTCGTTCACAGGACCTGGTATGTAAATGGTATTCTGTGGAGGATTTTTCTGTTTATCTGTTTTGGAGATCGTTTCCGATTTGACTACCTAGAGAGTTTCTGGAAACTATTGCGGCGATTTGCTGCATCCAGTACTGTTCAAGTGCGCCTGCATAGCATTTTTTCCGTTTCATGAAAAGTCTGCATCATCTGGAAGAAGAAGAAGGAACCCGTCTGTGTCTGTGCAAGGGATTTGTGGTAAGGATTGGTGTGATTGTGATGATTGAGAGGGAGAAGAGGATGTGTGGGAATTTTGTGGTGAAGTCTGTGCGATATTTTGTGCTCGTGAATATTTCTCTAAAAGAGCTTATACAGCATTTTGTGCAACGGCCATCAGGGATTGATTGATTGAAGGCAGGCGATGCATGTCGGGGAGATTTGCTAGACCTGGAGTTGATGGAAATTCGTATCTGATACTCAGAGAGCAAGGCCGTGTATAAGAACAAACGTGTAGCGATCAGCTGAAGGATATCTGCATATTTCTACCTCGTTTTGTCGATACCTCCAGGCCTTTCCGCATCTTTTCTGGACAGACAAACGAAGACATGTTGAAATCCGATGTATAGGAGGCGCGTAAAGATTCATCTTTGTCTACAAGACTACGGGATAGAGCAGTATCACTGCAGTGTTTCGTAGAATCGAGTCCGTTCTTCACGGCTGGTTGAGAACCGCAACTTCACGAATTTGGTAAGCCCCCGGACGTACTTGCGATGATAAGGAAGAGTCTTAATCCTTAGCTTTGTCAAGCCAGTGTGCGTGATTTAGCAACGAGAGGGATAGCCTCACAGACAGAGACGGAGCCGCTTCTCAGAGTCATATATATATATATATATATATATCTCCTGGACTCAGCTCATAAGCTGTGATGATACAGGGACAGAGAACATCAATGGAAGCTGCTGCTGCACCAGGAGTGGGGGATGTGGAGCTCGTGTGCAAAACTCTCCAGGTGGAGCATAAGCTTTTCTACTTTGACTTGAAAGAAAATCCTCGTGGGCGATACCTTAAGATCTCTGAAAAGACATCTGGCTCACGATCTACCATCATTGTGCCCATCGCCGGTGTTGTGTGGTTTGTTGACCTCTTCAATTATTATGCAAATGGTGATGAACCAGAGCTTTCAAGCAAGGAGCTACAGCTTGATACCAAGGTGATATTTTCTCTCTCTGCATTAAGCATCATGAGGCTTCTATGGAAGCATCAAGGAACGGGTCTTTGTTGGCTAGGGCACATGGGTTATCTTCAGTTTTCTTGGTTCAATTCTCATGAGTTCCGAACCAGCAACTGAGAGCTGGATGTTACAGGGTCACTGATTCTCCCAATAGGTTGGAGGGTGTTAAACTGGGACTTTTCTTTCCTTAGGTTTAAGGTTTGTTTGTGCTCTGGTATTTTGAGCTGGCTCCGTTGGACAAAGAATGCTACTGTTCTGTTAAGAGACTCAAATTCAGCTTGTCAACTGGTGGGAAGGGCTCCTTTCTTCTTCATGTTGCATTATTACAGTGATTGTAGCCTATACTCATTGTCATGTTATCTTCAAACTGTTGTTGTGGAGATTTCTCTGCTGCCTCATATGTATAGTTTCCAGTGGCTTTAGCAGATGTTCTGCATCCAGGAAGTCACCAGTGTTGTGCTTAACCGATCTGTTTAAGGGTGCATAAGGTCCCAACCCCTACTGCCTCTGTATGTATGCCTCTCTATGCCTTTGGCTTAGATGCTCGCTTGTTCATGGACAAGCTAAAATGAATTAAGCTTACCCTTTCAAGCTTGTTGCAGCTTAAATTTGGATATTACTGACTATTTTAATTTGCTATATCTCTTGAGCGCTAGCCAACAACATGAGTGAGTCTTCCTGCTATGTCCAGAAATGTGACAGAAACTGAGGATGTGGATTCTGTATACTGGTTTGTGCAAAATTTTGGGTAGATTATTATGTACTCACCTGCACCTGAGCTGATGAAGTCAGAGGGTAGTCATGGCAGCTTCTCACTGCTATTTGTGATGAAGGTGATGGTCTGACACTTTATGAGGAACTCTCACAATGTTATGACTGCACTCATTGTCAAGTTACCTCTAAAGTGTTGTTATGGAGAATTTTCACAGTTTCATATGTAGATGTATTGTGGCTGGCTCTCGGGTTTTGCTAGACTCTGTGAACAATTACAGCAGGTTTCGAAGAAGCTGACCTTGTGTTTTGGAGATTTAAGAGCTTCAAGAGTATGGTACATGCTGGTCATGCAATCGTTGTTGCTATTCCTTTTGTGCAGGTGTTTTATTTTGATGTGGGTGAGAATCAAAGGGGACGGTTTCTCAAGGTATGCTCAGATTTCCTCTCCTTTTCAGTGCATCTGAATTTGTTGAGGATAGTTTCCTGTCTGTCAAGTTTAGTGTGCAGTGCACTTGGGATGGGAAAATGCTTTTAGGAACACTGCTTTTGACTTGATGGTGAAGCATGACAAATCATTGAGGCTATGCAACCTGACACAGGTTTCAGAAGCATCAGTAACACGCAGTCGAAGCACAATCATTGTACCTGCTGGAAATTCATCTGATGATGGGTGGGCAGCATTCAGAAACATCTTAGTGGAGATTCATGAAGCCTCACAGCAGCTACTTCCATCTCCCAATAGTTCAGGGCCTTCTCAGGTGTTGCTCAATGCTGTACTGTAAGCCGACTCTTGTTTTTTCTTCCTTATTTTATTCAGATACACAAATTCCAAAATGTTAAGAGAGAAACCAATCAGATTGCCGAAGTCAGTAGATAAACATGGGTTTCCTTAAGGATGCTAGCTAGGTGAATACACGCCCAAGGAAAAAATAGTTTTCATAGTGGAGGTTAGCTGTGCAATATTCCTTTTGAGGCTAAGTGCTCCTCAGAGTTTTCAATTGCAAGTTCATCTGTTTAAGTGGCTATAAGTGAGATTTTAAGTGGATGCAGCTTGCTTGCAATGGCTTGAATGTGCAATTTGTGGTGCCCTTGTTCCAGCAAGCAACCGGCCATGCAGAGCACATGGGGAATCTAGCAGATGCTGTTGGCGCTGGGTTTATGACAAGTAGCAGTCCCCCACCTGTGTCTGCAATCAGTTCTGCCTCTGCAGATATGGGATCACCTAATTTGGCTTATTCAGCTGCTGCAGCAGGTGGGATGGCCACTGCCCGTGTTATACGGGCTGAGCAGAAGAAGTTCTTCTTTGACCTTGGAAGCAATGCTCGTGGCCAATACCTTCGCATTTCAGAGGTGATAGTTCTGCTGATATTTGGAATCAATATTGACTCCTAGTTAATAAGTTTTGTTATTGTGATGAAGCATTTGTGGTGCTGCTTAGTGATTTGATCTGACATTGAAGACATATTTGTCTCATTTTTGTGGCTTGTGATATAACACCTCACACTTTCATGCTCTTTATGTGCAGGTAACAGGAGTAGACCGTTCTGCCATCATTTTACCAGCTTTAGCATTGGAGCAATTTTATGAGACTCTTGGGCAGTTTGTGGATATGGTGAAAAGTCAGGGGGTGGTTGCATCAAGTGCGGCAAATGTGCGTACCATTGCTCCTCCACGGAAGAGATCAGAGGGCTAACTAAGCAATCATGTATGGCATAGGAGCAATACATTCAAAGCAGCAGGCAGCTATTATCAGCACTGCTGTTCGGGAGGGTTTACAACCCAGCTACATGAGCTGCACAAAACTGGCAGCATGGACATGGAGTCTCTGCTGTTTGACATCTGTCAAAGCAAGGATTGGTAGGCTGGGTTGTGATGAGCTTTCAGGAAGGACATTTTTTTTCCAGGTTGGGTATGGTATCAGTGCACTGCTGTGAGGAGGCCCCCTCTTATGCTCTTTCACATGAGATTGTGACTCCCAAGTGCTGACAGAAAGGCTGTGTTCAGCATTTGAGCCACCAGGGTGCCAATGAATACAGTTGCTGCTACTTTTGTCACACAGTGGCTTTCTACAGCACCTGAGTAATTGTAGATTCTCATGTTGCGGAGGCTCACGATCTGCAATTCCATTGCAAAGGAGTGCTGTTTGGTTGTCTTTGAGTCCCATGGCCAAAAGATCTTTGTTCTCAAAAGTTCATGCTCTCAGTTCTCTCCTCTTCCATTGTTTGGTTCGTTGCGGAGGCTCATGATCTGCAATTCTGCTGCAGAGGAGTGCTGTTTGGTTGTCTGAGTCCCATGGCCAAAAGATCTTTGTTCTCAAAAGTTCATGCTCTCAGTTCTCTCCTCTTCCATTGTTTGGTTCATTGTGGAGGCTCATGATCTGCAATTCTGCTGCAGAGGAGTGCTGTTTGGTTGTCTTTGAGTCCCATGGCCAAAAGATCTTTGTTCTCAAAAAAGTTCATGCTCTCAGTTCTCTCCTCTTCCATTGTTTGGTTCTTTTCTGGATTCTCTTCTTTTGGGTTTCTTCATTCTACTCGCTTGCTTTCGCAGTCTCCTCTTTCATAGTTTGTTGAGGTAGTACATCATGCCCTGAGTCTTCCCATTACTGCCAGTCTTGTGACAGTAACTCCTCAGCATGTGGTTGATGCATGACATTGACCTCCACCCACATGCCTGGTAGCTGATGAATGATCAGTGGTGATGTGAAGACAGTAGCTAGTCATTGCCATGCATGTTACTGTGTACGGTCCTCGAACTATGATTTTTTTAGTTCCTCTTTTTCTATTTGTTGGACTGGGTAAAAGTTTGGCCCAATTAATTGGTCTTGAACTGACACTAATCACTCTAATTAGTTATGAAAACTTCAATCAGCCCAGTTTGTTACAAGATGGGGGTGGTGGGGATCAGGTAAGTAGCAATTGAGAAAAATTAGTGGAGAAATGATCAGAACAATAGAGAGCCTGGTTGCTGGAGGATGTCATACACCCCCTATGAACTTTGTGGGTGTCAATGCAATGTTCTGCATTGTGACCAACACACATCCAACCATGTTGCAGAACTATACAGCACAGGATGCAGCAACGACATCTGTAGATGGCAAATGGCAAATGGCAAAGTTTGTATGGAAAATCTTCCATGTAGTGATCATAAAATGAACTCACAATTCAGAGTTCAAAGTTAAAAGACTGGAAATTAGTCTTTAATGCAGTTTGAGACAGTTAAAAGACCCATGATTCATTCCTCAAAATTTAAGGAATTTCCATTTGAAGCTACTTGGGTCAACAATGCAAGAGGCCTTTTACAAGGCAGAACCATATGAGCGACATGCAGGACATAGCACTAACACCCACAAAGTTTGTACATAGTGGGGTTTCAAATGTCCTGTAGGTTTTACACACTCTTCTACCAAACTGCAGTCAAGAAGCACATTCAGTGCACAGCAGGTTGTAGTAGAAGCGCATTCAGTGCACAGCACGTTTCACTACAACCGGGAGAATAAATTGCTTGGTGTGTTTTATTAGGGATGAAAGGTAATGGAGATGAGGTGGGGGTGTCATGGCTTAGTTATGGTTTTAAATAATAATTTTGTCATTCTGCAACTGGGAGACAGATTGCTGTTTTGTGGCAGGTGAAGTTCTTGTATTTGATTTTGTTCTGCTGGTTTGTCCTTACTTTGTCTAGCACCAGTAACCAGTTTTGTCTTTGTTTTTTTATGTAGGTACACCACTACTGTATGGAATGGCTCTTTAGATGACACTCAACGGAATGGGCAAGATTGAGACCATTCCATAGCATGTCTGGGGTGGCAGATTGAATCCATTGCCACAGGGTTCAAAGGATTTTTGCAGAAAAAATGCACCAAAAAAGTCGTCAGATTTGGAGGAAAAATATTCTAAATTCCTTATATTCTTAAACAATGGATTCTAACAGGCCACCAAAATATAGGAGGATTTTTTTAAAGTTTTGTATTTTTCTCTCTGGCCTGTGGCCAAATTTGGCTAATTCCTCTCATGGATGATCCACCAATGTGGCTATATCACAAAGTTGGAAAAACATTATGTTCATGGCAAGAGTGCTCAAATTTAGCTCATGGCTTAACAATCATGCTTTTGGTTAAGTCTCATCATTTTGTAATGTGAACAAAGCTGTTTTATTGCAAATTGAACTACTTGCATTGGGTAGCATTTTATCAAAAGAATTTATGTAGGGTGAGGCCCCAGAGAGGGCATTCCTGAAATAAGGTGCCTAGGATGATGCAATTGCCTCTTACACCATCCATAACTTGAAAATGACTTTGGGAATATCAAATGGGTTTCAACTTCAAAACTATGTTGAAAATATTGGCAACAAAAATTTAAAGATTACTGCCCTTCATATTTCTGTGAAGATGCTATTGGAAACCATGGGAACATCCACGGAAAAAAGGATGGGACAACATGTCATCATATTTGATGTGTTGGTCTGACCTTTGGTATTAGTTACTGGTGGTAAAATTAGTTTGGGTTATAGGCTGGGATTTCATTTAGAATTACGGGAAGCATAAAAAAAAACATGAGGTTTGTGCAAGAGTGAACAAACGACCATCATCATGTTTGAAGGATGCACTTGTGGCAAGAAACCTAATGAGCAATCAAGTCCATACATGAACAAAAACTGAAGTGTGAAAATTTCTTTTCTTCATTTCCTTTTTACTTCTTGCATTCTCTTGTAATCAAGTTTGGTAGGTTTTTCATCGACAAGAGCCCATTAAATGTATTTAGAGGCCAAGGTCAATAACTCAAGTCCATATTTGAGAAAGTTCACTGTGATGGCACTCTGTAGCATGGCTTTTCTTATCAACCTCATAAAGTACGAAGGTTGGTATTTACAAATACCACACTTGCCACTACTACGGTTGGGTGCTAATTAATTCACAAAAAGGTAAAGACTCAAAAAATATATTTGAAAACAAAACCTAGTGCCAGAAAATTGGACAACTAAACCCCTAACTCTTAACCTCTTAATTAGTAATTACTGTCCCCACCACTAAATTAGCTACCTATGTTTATTGTTAAGTAATTACTAATGATGCACCTTGCGTACTTATTCTGAAGTGTTGAAATTTTGAAATATGAAAATTTGCGTGGGGAACCCTTTTTGTTGGAAAAATTAAACATGTTGACAGAAATTATTGATCATGTGTAGGGGACCTAAAGAAGTAATCAAGCCTCATATATTGTGAAGGCTGGTAGTTGCAAATAGCTAATGAAGTAGGTAACAACTAACAACCTCAACTATGTCCAGTAGGTAACAAATAAGTAGTGCATAAAATTAACAATAAAACAAAACAGAGAGTTCCAATTAATGAAATTGAAAATGATTTTAGGGTTGCATGTATGTTTACTATAGCAGGTACCTAATTGCTAGGTTTACAGTTTCCATGTAAAAGATGACAATTGCCTTTCTGTTGCAAGTGTTGAAACTGTTCTGGAAGAACCTTGATCCTGTAATGATCCACTGTTTGTGGAGAAGTGAACCGGAAAAGGACATACATTTCTCTGCCTGGATGGAAAAATTGCTGCAAGGGATTAGGGTTTCGGGTTTAGGGTTTAGCTGAACTGATAATTTTGCAATTCATGATCAGTGGTGCTGGATTGCTACTTGGGAGCTGAATCTGAAGCTTGTGTGTTATTTGCACCCACTCTTGCTATTTTGGTAAGTTTCTGCAGAGTAAAACTATGTTTGTTTTTTAGCCTGAACTTTGAGTATAACAATGTGCATGTATGAATAAATCCTTCCACTCATGTGTTCCCCATTCCAGTTGTCATTTCATTGCACTTCACAGCTGATTGCTTATCTAAGTTACTTGTACTGACTTGGAAATCAGAACCCAAAGTTGTGCTCTGAAGAATACAGAATTTGTACTTCTTTGATGGTATATACATGCAGCAATTTTTTGCTCTAAGTATTGAAGTCGGAAATTGGTATTAGGTTCTTGACTTTTCTCCACTTTGGGTTGCTTGTAAGTTTTATATCCCGAATACCCTTTTCTTCAAGAGTTTATTTTCCATTCATGTCTTGATAATATATTTGAAATGCCTGAAGCATATGCATGGCAAGTAGACTTACGAGTGCCAAAATATGACGTTGCTGTTGGTATCAAACCTCATCTAGTTTCATTTCATAATCAAAACTGTAAGTGCATTCATTTTTACCATTCACAGGCCCAGAATCTGTCCTAGTCTTGAGTTTAGGGCTGACGGCTTTCTGATAATCTTTTAGGTTATGGATATTTACCAACTTGAATTTTCTGGGTGCGGGCTTGGTTTGATAAAAGAGATGTAGAGGGGTCCAAGGGACACAAAAAGGTTAGGGTTTAGGGTTTAGTGAACTGAAACATATGTGGGTATAGAATCATCATGGATGGTGCAGTAGGGCTCAGATCATTATTGGATTCAAAAACTCAGTTTCGGCCTGCTACTGATGTTGGAGATGTGCTTAGTGGTGTGACATAATTTTTTTTGGCTTTGAAACCCTTGCAAAAAAGATACTAGGTGAGAGCCCCATGAGTTTCCATGTGTAGTGAAATGCAACATGCAGGTCTGTCTCTCATGAAGTTCCAGTGGCAGAAAGAACTTGAGGCCATTTCAGAATCAGAATACTATTGAATTTTTGGATTAGCTGTGTCTTATCAAGTGCTAGCCCAACATCATGACCAAGAGTTTTCTTGTTGCTTCCAGAAATGCAACAGAAACTCAAGACACAGATGTTTGTATAATGATTTGGGTGAATTACTATATACTCACCTACACCCATTATTGGGAGTTGATGAAGTCAGTGTGGAGTCATTGCAGTTTGTCAATGCTACTAATGAGGAAGGAGATGGTCTGATGCTTTGTGATTGACACTTGTATGGCTATGACTGATACTCATTCTTGTCATGTTTACCTCTGTAGTGGGTGTTGTGGAGCTTCTCTTCAATCTCCTAAACATGGATAACGTCCACCTTACTAATGTAGCACAGAAATGTGCATGACAATTGTGAGGCAGCTATTTATAAACACAGTCCTTCCTTTGTAGTATGCCCACTTTCAAAACCTCTGCTAAATTGCAAGATCAGATTCAAACACCATTGGTCCATGTTGGATTGATTTTGAGGAACACTGGGTGGGCAGGCATGCTCGGGTTTCTGGATGGTTTCAATCCTCAGTAGATGTATTCTGTGCTGAAGTGATGGAGCTTGATTGAGGGACCTGTGCATGTATTGTGATTTTCCTACATGTCAGATTTTCTTTTGAAAGTTGGGGAAGTTCACAAAAACAGCAGCACATGTAGCCTAGCCACCTTGAGCTACATTGGTATTGATGTGAATATTATGTGTATACTGGTAAGGCTGACGGACACAAACATGACAGAGTCCATTGCATCAGAGGGGCATCACAGAGGCAGTGTGTGTAATGAGTGAAACAAAATTGTGAGTGAATTTTACTTGTTCTAAACTGAGATTTCATGTGAAATGTGATGAACTTGTTCCCATGATAAAATTTGAGCATGCTCTGCACTTGTTAAGTTTTGCACCATTTATCTCTTTTGTGCGTGCTGGGCTCTCCATTTGCATTATGTGTGGTTCACACTCAGCAAATGGTCTTTCAAAGTGGAACCATATCATGTGTTCAGTATCAAGGTAATGTAGGGAGGCAATAGGGTATTCTGATTTGGGTGCTTACCTTGTGCTTGGTTCAGGAGAACTTTCTATGCTAATTCCATGCTCCCAGTCTATTAGAGATGACAGAAATTGGATCATTGTGTTCAAAGCCGGTTTGTAGAATTTTGATTATTCAAGCATACTGTGGCAAATCTACCCTGACATCATATGTGCATATGATGCATGGTGAAGTACAGTTGGGGGCTGTCCATAGTTCATACCACAACACTTTCTCCTTTTTGGTCACTATCATTCTCTTCTTTTCCTTGGTATAATACATAAAGCACTTGGAGAAGTTTCTTTCTGTATGTGGAGGGCCACCTTATATCTCTGAATATACCAGTGTTGAACGGTTCTTAATTTTAGAAGGAAACTTCAGACTCACTTTTGAAACTTTTTTAGTTTTTGATTTGAATCTTGGGTCCAGTCTTGAGACCAATTCTTTAGATTTTTAAAATCCCAGTTTTGAAACATTTTAGTTTTTAATGGAACATTTGGTCTAGTCTTGAGATTGGTTCTTTGGATTACTAAAATCTCTGGGTTTGATCTTTTCTTAACAAAATTGGAACCTAGTGACTGGTCTGATTTAAGATCAGATTCAGTTTCATCTTCAATACAAACAACTCAACAAAAGTATATTTTTGTGTAATATTATTAGTTTGTTCAACTAACTAGTCCACATAGTCCAGGATGGAGATGATGTGATATCAATTATGTATTATTGCTTAAAACTACCTACTTGCATAAGAAGTAAGGTCAAGCAAGCTTTGAAAGAGAACTTGAACACCTTTAAAAAGGACAATATCCCACTTTAAGCTCGAATTCAATTTTATAAGAAGATTGGTTGTCCGGTCTGGTTCCAATTGTAGTTCTAGCAAAACATTGAACCTCAAGTTCAAAGGCGAGGAGGCCCTGGAACCTGACCTAGAACCTAGACCTGAACTTGTCTGAAATCAAGAACTTGCCAACATTGGAATACACTTAGAAAAGAGGACGGATCTTACACTTATTATTTAGGAATGGGAGGGATCTTCCGTACATTCAAACAGTGTGAATTTGCCCAATCTTGCTTTGGATGCAGGTTCTATTGAAAATTAAGGATTAGACATGAGAGTCTTGTTTTGTCTAGCTTTTGGTATTTTTTAGTGTGGATGATGGGTGTCACACCACAATGAATGTTATCTCTTATCAATAAAAATAGAAATCAATGTATCCACATTAGGGTTAAATGAGACATTTTAAACTTGTAAGTAGTCAATACATTGCTTACAATTAGTCCCTACATGTAGTGGAAGTTAACAAGGTGATAAGCATATCCTTTGATCATTATTGATTTTCGGTATAGCTTCATGCACTTTGGATGAATAGAAAGAAAGAAAGAAAGAAAATTAAGTAATACTTATACCTACCATAACAATTACAATTTTGGATGAATTGAATACCAATTTTGTTCATGCTTTCAGTAGTGAGTGGATATCTCATTTGGATGAGATTTGAACACCAATCTAGAAATTTATTTGTAATCAATCCAAACAATACGCTTTGAGGAAGGCCAAGGATAATGGGAATGTTCAATGGAAAAGTCTCTCTATTTTTGAAATTAGGCTATGAAAATAATTTGTTTGATTTGAAAATTTGACACAACCCAAGCTTTCATCACCATGATACTAGAGGGGGAAAGTAACGTCATTTGCATTTGAAATTCCTAACGATTTTCATGTAATTTTCTACACTCTGACATATTTCTAAACCCTAAACCTGATATGATTTTCATATGCTTTTCTACACTCTGACATATTTATAAACCCTAAACCTAATATGATTTTCATATGATTTTTTACACTCTGACATATTTCTAAACCCTAAACCTAATATGATTTTCATATGATTTTCTACACTCTGACATATTTCTAAACCCTAAACCTAATATAATTGCCACATGATTTTTTACACTTTGACATATTTCTAAACCCATTCATATAATTTTCTACACTCTGGCACATTCAAGCAAAAATTAGAAAATGAATCTTTTATTGCATTAATCAAGCCAACCATGGTACATTGTTTCTTTGAGTGGATTAAATTCTCACCCTAGTTTTAAAAACATTTTTCATCCTTTCACCCTCTTGCCAAGCCAAATAATTGTGTAAGCAAAGATTATTTTGGCATTCATAACATCGGAAGTTGGAACATGGAACTTTGAACTTACAAACTTGGAGAGTTATTATGGGGACAATGCAAATCCAGACAGACATTTGGAGTCTCATCCAGAATTTGGGGAACCTTGACCCATAACTTTGGATTCCTTTTCAGTAAAGTAACTCCTCATTTGTCCCTTTGATCATGTCTTTATGTGACCCTAACTTCTAGGGGCCAGCTTGACTGGTCTTGAGCTATGAATTTAAAATGTTGGCACCATCCATAGCTTTCAAAAGAGTCCATCCAATGGATGATCAGTAACACCAGCAAGTTAGGGCTAGATTCAAGGATGGGTGTAGTTGCTTTGGGCTCACCTTTAGCACTTGAGTTGCAAGTTTGACCTGTGTCAACTTGCAACCCACTAGTAGGAAAATTTCAAGTTGAGAAGCAATAAAAAGGAATAAAATAATTTGGAAAGAAATAAAAATGGCTACAATTAAACTCAATGCAAGAAAAATATGAAAAAAAGTAAAGTTTTATATTCATTGGAGATCTATCATCTATGGCTTCATTTTATTCAAAATCCCTCAAAAACAAGCAAATTGGTGGTCAAGGTTTATTGCATGCTAGAGATAGTGTGATTTATAGGAACTATTTTATTAGTACATACATTTGAAAGCCCAAATTCCTTTCATTTTGTGACGGGTCTTGTTTTTTTAATCCAAAATTGCCCAAAAGCAAGCAAATTGATGATCAAGATTTATTGCATCCTAGATAGTGTGATTTCTATGAATTAGTTTTTTAGTGCATTGAAAGCCCGAAACCCTTTTATTTTGTGATGG
>Ga0116227_10003184_pt1 | contig 36711 bp, 28 predicted proteins | sample S1TSphgellanicum_FD_89693 | JGI IMG/M metagenome (GOLD analysis project Ga0116227, IMG submission 89693) | Host-associated microbial communities from peat moss isolated from Minnesota, USA - S1T2_Fb - Sphagnum magellanicum MG | ecosystem: Host-associated > Plants > Peat moss > Unclassified...
CCCTCCCCTTCTCCCTTCCTCCCCCCCCCCCCCCCTCCCTGCAATTTTTTTTTTTTTTTTTTCCTCCCCCCCCCAAACAATCCACCTCTTTCTCCCCCTTTTTTTTTTTTTTTTTTGTTTGGTGCGAATGCGAAATTTCGCCCCCATGCGAAAATATAAAGGGACTATAACATCGCCACCTTTGGACAAATCATCTTTCTTTTTAAATTAAAAAAATTCTTATCGAAATCGCCAGATTTCTCTAGTGGGTTCTTTAGTTTTTAGCCAAAAATCCTAAAGGATGCATAAACCTTTTTACTTTCATATCTTGTCTGTAGCAAAATGTGGCTAAACTACCTTATCGATGATCGCCACTTCAGCTACATCACAAAAATGAAAAAACAGAAAAAACCCTGCCTCCCACACCTCAACGAAAATGAAAATAATAATAATAAAAGAAAAGAAAAATCCAGCTGCATATTAGTTGGCGGGCGACGGCAGCCGTGGGCGGCGGTTGTCAAGAGTCAAAACCGCAAAATACGTGCGCGCTTGCGGGATTCGATCTCTCGTCGCTTCGCGTACCGCAAACGTATACGCATGCACACAATACGTAATAAGAAAGCCGTATTTTATACGCTCTATGTGCTTTTTGATCTCAGGAACGAAGAACTCCCTGAGTCGTGTGTAGCGACGCTCGCTGGTCGCTTGAAATTGTAAAGAATTCCGTTGCTATTTGTGAGCAATTCTTGGTAGTGTATATGTAGTACATCAGTTTGCCAGTCTTTTGCTCTTCTTTCGAGGCACTCAGAGTTTGAAGATTTCGTGATAGCCAAAATATTTAAATTGCCGGTATTGATTGAGAAGAAGAAGAGAGAGCGCGCGGTTTCTAGTTTGAAGTTCGTTTTGGGTTTTGTTGGTTTTGTTGGGTTTGGGGTTTGATGGAAGGGAGAACAACGATTGCCGCAACGGTGAAGGGAATGGAAGATGTCAAAGCATGGTTTGATAAGAAGGAGCAACAAGAAAGGAGCAGCCGTGCTGTGAAGGAGGCATTCGAAGAAAAGGCAGCGATCTCGATCCGTGTTTCGCAGGCAACACAACAGCAGCAGCAGGAGCTTTTTACCATGTTCGGAAGGAAGAGCTCGGATCTCGCAGGTGTAGGTGATATGGGTGGCGATGGAGAGGAGTATGAAGACGCCGGAAAAACTTTTTGTTGCTTTCCTTCGTCACGAGGAAGAAGATACAGCAGACGCAAAGCAGGCGCTTATGGGATGGAAGAACCTCAGGAGTCTCCGATAGATCCGAACAAAGGAGTGAAGTCGCTGTTGGCGCTTTGCAGTTGCTGTGGGTCGACGAGGACGTCGTCCAGGAAATGGGTTGTGGAGGTTCGTGGAGTTGGGGTGGTGCAGGAGAAGGAGCTTGGCTCCTCGGCTGGGAGATGGGAAGTGGATGTGAACGAAGACGACTACTTCAAACCTGCTCCCATGTGGAAGCAGCTGGTGAGAAAGATGAAGGCGCAAGCCAGACATGTCCAAGCTGCTGGTTCCAGAAACGAATCATGGCTGAATTATGATCCCCAGAGCTACCAAAAGAATTTCGATAACGGGGAGTTCCGACAACAGACTTACTACGTGCGCCACTCACTCGATGAAGAAAATTCTGACCATCAACACGCTGCCAAAGAGATGGCTTTACACACCGCTCTTCTCCAGAGAATTGCATCCACTAGGTCTCAGCAAGAGGCGACCACCCAGGTAGTACCCAAGCTCCCTGCCGCTGCGTAGTTCTGCAATTCACTCCAACTTGCGTCGAGTCTGAGAAGCTGGCGAAGAAGGAAGACAAGGCTGTGGAGTCCTTCGGAATATATTAGAGAGCGTAGTGCGATTTTTGTATCCTACCTGGTCTTGTATGCACATCTGTTTAGCAGAAAAGAGGCCCTAAACCTTAAATCCTAAATCTGTATCAGCACACCATTTTGTGATGTAGGAAAACAAGTCTTTTAAGTCCTTCAGAATGCATTAGAGAATGCAGTGTGATTTTTTGTAATGCTCCCTGGTCTTGTATACATGTGTATCTGTTTAGCAGAAAAGAGAAACCCTAGACCCTAAATCTGTACCAGCACACCGATTTTTTGACCGTGGGGATTATGTATGGATGCCCCTAAGTCCACTCGTAGTAAATCAAGCCTTTGAGCTTGCCTTTCCAAATGAGTGCATGTTTTTTGCAACTGATTACTTCATAACTGACACTGAGCTTCTTTTGTATGTAGTTTGGTTCTTCTTCTTTCTGCTATTTCTTCTGACCCCACCACTACTGTTGGTTTCTGTAGATGAAATTAGGCAGCAAGCAAGTCTGGGGCCTGTTTGCTATTTGTGTTTTGCTGCAATGGAACAATCGTGCTCTTCTCCTTGATAGTGTGACAATTTTGTTCATCTTTTGTTATCCTTTCTCATTTTGGATATTGTGAATATGGTTTTGGACTACTCAGCAAGGATTGCAGCAGTGATTAGAGAGAGAGAGAGTTGAGAGGTGTGGGACTGTTGCCAGGGAGGAACTTCTATGATTTGAGGAATGCATTGCACGAATACATAATTGTTGTGGTGGGTGCGATTGTGCTTCAGTGTGTCTGGTGTTTTGTTGGGCAGATCAGCAAATTGCAGTGGAAGTGTGTCCAGTGGCAATGAAAGAAGAGACTCAAACTGGATTGATTGATTGATTTGAGACAATGAAGGAAGAGGGAACTGGATGACCAGTTGAGATGTGATCTATCTGTGGATTTGTTTTGAGATTTGGAATATGGGCAGGAGAAGAAAGTGGAAGATCTTGTTGCAGTGTGGTTATCCTGGAGACTGGGGTTTTGGATCATGAATGGGTACAGTGATGAGCAGTGCATGGTTGCTTTCTGGATTCTGAAGCTATTTTCTGTATTTGGTGTGCACCATGTTGATCTCATGAGATTGTGCTTCAGTTTGTCTGGTCTGTTGTTGAGTTGATCAGTAAATTGTAGCAGAACTGTGTCCAGTGGCAATGAAAGAAGAGGAACTGGATTTGACTGATTGAGATAATGACGGAAGATTGACTGGCTGAGAGATGTGAGCTATGTGTGGATTTGTTTTGAGAACTGGATCCATGGGCAGGTGAAGAAAGCAGAAGATCTGGTTGTTGCAGGGTGCTTATCTTGGAGACTGGAGTCTTGGGTCATGAATGGGGTATAGTGATGGGCAGTGTGAGGTTTGCTTTGTGGCTTCAGCTATTGTTTCTGTGCTTGTTGTGCACCACATTTAGTCTGCTTTGTACATGAATAAAAAATTCATAAAATCCCCAAAAGTGTAGAAATATCTTCATTTTTTATTCTTTAGTATTCATCTTTTGTGTCTATTTGGAAATAGATTTGTGTCTTCTGTGAGTTTATGTTATGGATGCAATGTCCCAGTTTCTGGAAGGTGAGCAAATCTACTTCCAAGCCTCATAAAAAAAAATTTACAGTTTTTTGAGAAACTGCATGATCCAGATGGTCAGGGTCTAGTTCACCACCTGCATGTGCATCCACATGCATGCTGCCTTCACGGAGTTGCTAGGTAAATCTGGAAAGGGAGAATCAAAAAAGAACATTGCAATTCATGCAATCACTCCAGGCACTTGCAAAACAAGGTTCACAAGTTCCAATTTGTAACTGCATGGACTACTACAGAACATGCCTTCTCTTCCTCTTGTGGACTACAGAACGATTTCCATCTTCCACATGCCTCCTCTGGTGAACTACAGAACCATTTCCTTCTTCCACATGCCTCCTCGTCCTCTTGTGATGCAACAAATCTAACATCAACTCACATTTTGCAACTCCAACAGTAATTTACTGATTTTTCCATCACTGTGATGGAGTTGTGAGAGAGAAGAAAAGTTCTGAGCTGCTGCCGATTTCCTTACTTTGTATGCTTTTTGCCACTGAACCAGACACCATCTCTGTTTTTTGTGTTTGTGTAAGGGAGCAAGGGGAGCATAGCTCATGGATCGGCAACGGTTTCTCCCTTCCTTCCTCTATCGAACAAGAACATAAATGGCGTAGATTATCCCTGGGATGTATCCAATGATTGTCAACAGCAGACATAGCCAGAACTCCACCTGCAAAATCCATGTTGAGTTTTCAAAAGCTTGTTTCTCTCCAGACTTTCCGTAGTTACTTGCAAAAGATTGGAAGACAGAAGACGAAGAAATCCGTCAATAGCTTGTCCATAATAGCGCGATTTCTATGTGATTTGTGCGGCGACGAAGTAAGGAACTGCAGGCAGTCTTAACCTTGGTGCATTGTGGAGAATGGAAAGTTTGGAAAAAAGCAAGACAAAGAAAGAGAAATGTATCATTACCTTCTTTCTTCCGGATTCACAAGGACACTATTAGTCAAGGGCAAGTGGAATCAGCGTAGCAAGCTCTTGAACCAACAAAAAAAGGAAGAAGAAGAAAACGAACATGCAACAGTGAAAGAGAGGAAGAAACAAATATATATATATATATATATATATATAACACAAAAAAAAAGAAAAAACGCAACGGCGAAAGAGAAAAACAAGGAAGAACAATTGTTGGTTGTGAGGACGTACCGAGCAGCCATACTTGAGGAAGACGCCGATAGGTGGCAAGATGATGGCCAGGAAAATCTCACAAAAAGTGGGAGCATCTGTGCGCCCGTTTGCCTCTCCTTTCCCCATCTCGTTTTGTCTCCCAGGAAAGAATTCCACTAAAAACTCTCTATTGCAAGTCTTCAAGAACACTCTGCACCAACAAACAGACTTAGAACAAACTCTATAATTACATTTGCACAAAAACCTAGCTCCACAATAAATAAACTCTATTGCATTGGAACACTCTGGATAAATTATAATTTGAGAGAGAGAGAGAGAGAGAGAGAGAAAAGCTTGCGACCAAAAAATTCGGGACAATGGTATGTTTTCACGACGTTCGAAACAAGAAAGAAACAAGCATGGATTGCTACTTTCCAATGGCACTGGCAGTGACGACCAACACAAAAATAGAAACTTGTGTGTGTGTTTGGTTTGTTACTGCTGGGAACGAACTCTGTGTGTTCTGTGTTGGCCTTTGCCTTGCTACCAAGACAATTAGGATATTGTGTTTAGATCCATTATAGGGTATATACTAGCTTCAGGGATTTTGGCCCCTACTAGGTAATAATAATAGGTCTATTTTGATACTAGGGTTTTTGAAAGATGATCTTTTGGCTTGTGTTGTAACTTGAGAAATTTAGTTACAGAATTATAATAATATCTTGAAGGATTTTTTTCAGTTTCTTTTAGAGGATTTTTTTTTTTGAAGATTATATTTTTGCATGGTGAAATATTTAAATTTCCATAATTCTTCTTCTTCTTCTTATGCGTTAAGAAGAAGGGTTTAGGGTTTTAGGGTTTAGGGTTTCGGGTTGGTTTATTGTGGGTTTAGGGGTTTGATCCCAGGAATTGATCAGACTCGATCATTTGAGGCATCACATGCCTTGTAACCAGTATGTGCTTGGTAGGGACTTGAAGTAATTATACCAATCCAGCTGATCAATGGACCCAAACAATTGAATTGATTCTGTGGAAATTAAGTTTCACTGGGGTTGAATAATTGTGTGTTGTGTTATTGATCCTGGTAATTGAAGAATGATGAGAGACTTGTATAGTTTGAGGCAACACGCGTGTGCCTTGTACCAATAATATGTGCTTGGTAGGGACTTGAGGGCATTATATACCGACTTCAGCTTCACTCTCCTTTCAAGACCAATTTTTGTAATTTTTTCAATTACAAAGATTACTCAAAATTCAATAGCTCTTGCACCTTAGGTTGAAATATTACAAAATTGCCTCTATAAAATTGTATTCATGGAGGACTTTCCAACAATACCAAAAGCACAACCCAATTTTTGTTATATGTTTAGTTTTGAATTTATTAAAATTTCAATGATAAAACTGTTCAATATTCAATAACTTTTGTGTTGTAAGTCTAAACATCACAAAACAATCTGAATGCACTCCCACTCATCAAGGGCTTTTTAGCAATACCAATATCACAATGAAGAGCAGCACCATGGTTTGGGAGATCTCAACATGAGAAACAAAATAATCAAACAAAAAACTTTCTCTAATAGATGGTTGCATCATGTTGTATTATCAGCTTCAGCTTCACATTATTATGGACTAGCAATGACAATCAGCCAGTGAAAAATATGAATCGATTTTGCAAAATAAAGTTTCATTCAAATGAAAATATTAAATGAGATTTCCTAGTGTCCGTATATGTAAGCACTTTCCCTTTCTTTGGCTTGTTGTGTAGAGAAAGTTGGGATGGTTGGCAATATATTTTTTTTGGGGTCAATTTAGTAGTGATGGAGCAGCCTTAAGTGGCTAAGATCCTTAGGAAGATTTAGCCAAATTTGGTTACAAGCTAAATATGAAAGTAAATTAAAAATAAGCTTCCTTCTATATTTTTGGCTACCTGCTTGAACCATGTATAGAATTCTGGTAAATTTTCTTAAATTTTTATCAATTTCTGACTACAGTTGGTAATCTCAAAAAGCTCTTTTAATTTTTTAATGTAGTTTTTTTGGCAATATCATAGTACCTAGGTGGCTTTGACACATGTCTGCTGAAAAACTAATTAATTTTGAACATTCCATTTCAAAAATAAATAAATTATGATATTCCAAATATTCTTCAATTTCCTTCACAAATTATTTTTCTTTGAAAATTTTATATTGAAACTGGAACCGGCGGTTCTTGAGAAATTCAGATAACTGCCCAGACACTGGTATATCCACCACCTTTCGTCTGACTTCCAAACAACAGGCTAGGTAGGTAGCAAGACATGTACCTAGTACCTACCTACCTACCTACCTGGTGTCGGGACTCGGCGATCCTTGTGCCTCGAGTACGCCCGACTGCCCTGTTGTGTACATGCGCCCCTGCGTTCTCGCCTTCAGCCATTTGCAGTTAAGAAAATGCTGGAAGCTGCCCACGCCAATCTCGCAACCAAATTTGTTGGAAGCTACAATTTCCAATTTCCTTTCATCTTCTTCATGTGTGTCCAGAATCCTGGAAGAATTGCAACAGTTACAGCTTGTGTAAATCAAGTGTCACAGGTACAACAACTACTAGCTCTTGCTGCTCAGTATTGATTCAATAATTTCTGTGAAAACGGGAGACACAGACACACAGAAAGACACAAGGAGAGAGAGATAGAGAGAACTTAGAAGACAGAGAGGCTTGCTTCTGCGGTGTTAAGTGATCTTAGAATCATGATGTGAAAATTGATTCGCCTCCAAGCTAGTAGTAGACTATCTGTGGATTGTCATTGAGATTTGCAAGGTTTTCACAGCATCAAGTGTCGTCGGCGAAGTAGCTCAAAGTATCGTTACATCATCATCGCCTATCCGTCAATGTGTGCGAAGTTCCTGTACGAGAATTAGTATTAAGCTCCACGTGTATTCGGCGGGCTTCCTCCTCCCTCCTCCTCGCGGGCAGTGAACATGGCGGGTCAAGGTGTGTTCAAGGATATGCTAGATGGAGATGTGTTCAAGTACTATGTGGATGGCGCTTGGACGCCAACTACGTCAGGGAAATCTGTTGGCATCATTAATCCCTCCACTCTCAAGCCCCTGTTCAAGATAGCAGGTGATGTTGCTCCTGCAAGTGCTTGCTTTCTTTCTTTCTTCGGATGTAGTTCACATGTGAGTGATTTGCATGGAAATTCGGCAAGATTGAATCATGTGAAATCCTGCACACAATTTTCTGGTTCCAAATCTTGCATTGCAAATCAAAGAATTCTTTCAGTACAGTGGTTTGAATCCACATCGATCTGCAACAAAGGTCTTGAAGACAGAAGCAATCAAACATTGGAATAAAGAGTGAATCTCTGTTAATGATAACAACTTGCTACTAAGTCGTTTTCTTTTCTACAGCCTGCACGCAGGATGAAGTCAACAAATGTGTAGACAGTTGCAAAGCTGCACAGAAATTATGGGCAAAGGTACCTTTATGGAAAAGAGCAGAACATCTTCACAAACTTGCGGCAATTATGAAGGACCAAAAGATAACTATTGCAGAGTGTCTTGTCAAGGAAGTTGCAAAATGCATGAAAGATGCTATGGTTGAAGTGAGACATCCCATTTTCCTGTTCCAAATGTAGGCATGTTCTTTCTGGTAAACATGTAGACATTGCTTTTGCAGCATAAAAAAATTGTCCTTCCATGGATGCATTTGAGACATGAACTCATCATGTGTGCTGCAACTCAGACATTTTGCAGTAGAATCCAATTCTCTCATGTGCACAATGTGCTTGACCTAGGAACTCATCATGCACATGCTGCACCTTGGACAGTTTGCAGTAAAATTCAATTCTCTCATGTGCACATGATGCTTCTTGACCTTAGTTGAAATTTCTTGGATTTTGCTGAGGCTGCAATATATATATCTGCATCACATCTCAGGTGGTGCGATCTGGTGATCTTATAGACTACACAGCAGAGGAAGGCATCAGGATTCTATCTGAGGGAAAGTTCTTGACCTCTGATCCTTTTCCAGGAAATGAGAGGAATAAGTATTGTCTAGCATCCAAGGTAAACTCCATAATATCCATACCCATTTCAACCACTTGCTTGTTACAACCAATTCAACAATAATTGAATGTAAGAGTCTCTTGACATCAACAATAGACTCACTCAATGTGTAATATGGTACAGAACATTTCTTCATGATTTCATTATGATATTTTGAATTAAAAAAATTGAATTGGAGTTGATTTGGCCATTATTCTTTAAGTGTGTATATCATAGAATTTGCAACTGCTGCAATGCTTGTTCAGATCCCACTAGGTGTGGTTCTTGCTATCCCTCCATTCAACTACCCTGTCAATCTGGCAGTCTCAAAGATTGGTCCAGCCCTTATTGCAGGAAATTCTGTGCTCCTAAAGCCACCCACCCAGGTATCATAGTTGGACTTTAAACTACCACTATTCTACAAATATTGTTTGTGCTGGAGTATCAGAAATCCCCAGCAGTTTCTATTTACATTAGGCAAATCCTGTGGAACATTGATTTGCTCTATATTCCAGGGAATCCCATGATTCTTCATCCTAAGACCCATGCTGACTAGTGACCAATCATGTTGTCCTGAGCAGCTTAATATTTGCATTTCAATGACTCTAAGCTGATTTCAATCTGATGTATACTTTTCAACTTGGTGTTCAAAAGAAAAGGAGGTCACAATTGAGCAAATAAAATTGGATTTTTGATTTCAATTCTCGGGAATTAGGTGTCTGGAGTGAATTGTTTAGAAACACTTTCTGCCTGGCAGTAAATCTTGTACATGCAACCTATGATGGAGGTTTATCTACATTTGCCTGAGCTCCAGTTGACTGCTCAATGCAGGGTGCAGTTGCAACACTGCACATGGTACACTGCATTCATATGGCAGGATTCCCCAATGGTTTAGTTAATGCAATAACTGGCAAGGGCTCTGAGATAGGAGATTATACAACCACGCATCCAGGAATCAATTGCATCAGGTTATGGACTGATAAAACCACGGAATTATTCAGATTCCTCCTGTCTCAAGTAACTATGGAATTAGTGCAATATGTGATGGTAATGTTGCCTTGACACTGAAGAAGTCAAAGTCACTGATACACAGCTTTGTAAGTTGTTTTGGAACAGCTTTACTGGAGGAGACACTGGAATAGCAATTTCAAAGAAGGCTGGCATGATCCCACTGCAAATGGAATTAGGAGGCAAGGATACTTGTCTTGTGCTGGAGGATGCTGATTTGGAGCTTGCTGCTACCCATGTTGTGAAGGGTGGATATTCCTACAGGTGCCTCTAACCTGCCAGGTTACCATGTTAATCTATCTGTTAAAAATGACCATTCCACTGGGAGGTGCATAATATGTTTGTTGTACTGTTTATATGGGTGGTTACATGCAGTGGACAACGGTGCACTGCTGTGAAGGTGGTTTGTGTGATGGAGTCAGTTGCAGATGAACTGGTGAAAAGAATTAATGAGAAAATTAAGAAGCTTACTGTTGGCATGCCTGAGAAAGACTGTGACATCACCCCTGTGATCAGCGAAACGTCAGCTAATTTCATTCAGGGTCTCGTAGAAGATGCCAAGGAGAAAGGTGCTAAGCTCCATCAGGTGCAAGCCCACCCTGAGACTACCCTCCAAAATTGCTGGATGTGCATACAGATAAATAAGGCCTAAAATATTCCCAGACTTCATTTTTATATGCCAATGTTTACTAGTTGTCTCATGCAATGACATAATATTAATGGAATTGAACATCTTTGCACATATTTCCACTTTGCCAAGTATCCCCTTGTTTAAATTTCATAATGGTGTTCAAAGGAAAATAGCTCATTGGGAAGTTGAACTACTTACAAATGTTGTGCCTTGCATTCAAAAGCTATTGAGTCATCTGTAGAAATTCTGATTGTGTGAATCTTGTGTGTAAACTGGCACAGGAATGGAAGAGAGAGGGTAATCTCATTTGGCCAGTTCTAATTGACAAGGTGCAGCCTGATATGCGGATTGCTTGGGAGGAACCGTTTGGACCTGTGCTTCCTATTATGAGGATAAAGAGTGTTGAAGAAGGGATTCATCATTGCAATGCAAATAACTTCGCTCTTCAGGTTTGCCAGTTTCTGCACCATAAAACATGAACCTCTGCAGTTGTGGTAAAAAGTTGACTGCTGTAGAAATGTCCAAGTGTGACTCTTGCAGCCTGCATTCTAGCCATGAACTTCATACTTATCAGACATGCTGCCTGATTCAGCTCTCCATAATACAGAGGTGAATTCTACAAGGGGAGGTATTTGTATTTACTGCAGGGATGTGTGTTCACCAAGAATATTGACAAGGCTATCATGATCAGTGATGCTATGGAATCTGGAACAATTCAGATCAATGCTGCACCAGCTCGAGGACCTGACCATTTCCCTTTCCAGGTTTCCTCATACCTACTCTTCTGTTATGTGGTTTGTTGATAGAGACACCTGGCAGAGCTAGTGTAACTAAGCATCACTTTGCTGAAGGAAGCTTTAAACTCAAGTGCAGTCCTCCTCAGTCTTATCAATGCTATCCCCTTGTAAGTGTTCTCTGGTAGGGCAGTGCTCTTGCTTCAAGCTACAAATGAATGAGAGATGAATGAATTGTGGTATATAGTCCATGGACCCAAGATCAGGCTGACAGACTGGGCAAACTCAAAACAGAGACAACTGAGGCTATATTGACTGATTGGGATGAAGTTGGCCCAAATTTAAAAGCTTAAAATGTATGCTGCAAAAGGAGCTGTTGGCCACAACATTTATAACCTTGCATTTGTCTCTAAAGCTAGTTGATATGGATGTCCATTTTGGCAGGGTCTGCGTGACAGCGGAATAGGTTCACAAGGAATTATCAACAGCATCAACATGATGTGCAAGACCAAGAGTACAGTTATAAACTTACCTGGGCCATCCTACTCTATGGGGTAAGCTGCTACTTCATAAAAAACATAGTGGGAGTTCAGTGATCACATATCATAGCAGAAGGCAGCATGTCGAACTTTTCCAAGTTCTTGAATATGGGAGCTTTACTCAAAATTCTTTTCACAAGTGATGAGATGTGAGGCATCATTTAAAGCTTGCTCGCTTGACTGAAGAACTAGATCATCATTTCCAGACATTTCGGTGTCTAGCATTTGAAGCATGCAAGGGGTCTTTCATGAGCATGATGGTTGCTGAGCCTTGTAGGGTATATGGTAACTAGCATGAATGAATGAACAAGAGATGTAGGCTATGGTTCTTTGTTGAGAGTTCCAATTACATTTTTCTAAAAATCCAATCAAACCTCCTTGTTTGATATATATTATATTCCCATTGTTTTCTTCCTATGCTAGAATTGGATTGTAGTCTAATGAAAGGAACAAAGTTGATCTTTAAGCCTACATTGTAAATGTTGTTCTTGTCTGCTTGCGTCAAGTAGAATAAATAACATTGGTAATTGAAAATTGTGATGTTTAAGTGGTGCTAACTTGGAAACTCCATCCTACACAATTATGCCAATTTTGTAGGACTTGTGTGTGTAGCATCAAAGATTATGTTGTGAGTTTCGCCACTACATGTTAGTTGAGAGTTTGTTTCATGCTAGATGAGGCTTAAAGCATCATTGTAGTGACAAATGCTTATATTGAAATTTATGACAACCAAGTGCAACAAACCAATTTAAAACATTGAAACTTCAAAATTGCATATTGCAATGTTTATTGAGCACCTCACCTCTTTTTGAGTGTTTGAATGAAAGAGAGAGATCCCATACATTGGATCATGTTATTATGTAGGATTACATTGTGACATAAATAGGATTGACATTTGAAAGGGATGCATACACAACTTTTTAGTGTTCTCTTCTTGGTGATTAAGAGATGTTGAACCTAATCTTATAAAATTACAACTATCGAATGGTAACACACACACACTCACATTGAATGCATGAATGCATCCCATCACCATGTTTGTGTTGGTAGTAGAGCTTGGTTATCCAATTTAATATGAACTTCATCATGTGTGTCAAGGAATTTGTGTTCACAATCATAATGGAGAAAATGGGATACAAGATGAACAATCAAAGAGGTCAATAAGCAATTTAGAATTCAATTATCGTGCCATTTAACTAGGGAAAATTATTGAATATATACACACATCATGCAACATGTCACAAAGTATTGATCTTAGCAACATTCATAAAGCTCCAAGTGCATGTTGAAATATGCCAAAAAATCATTCTCAACATTCTACAAATGAATGCATAAAAAATGAAAAAAAAAAAAAAAGTGAAACATTTTGACAAATTGAATTTAAAAACTATAACTGAGTGTATCAATCCTAATATGGATACGTTTTTAGAAGCTTGGGACATTGTTGTATCAACTTGTTCTTTTAGTGTGCTTTGAATCTATTTTGCAAAAAATGTGTACTTGTTTACATTGTTTGAAAGTAAAGATATTTTACATTAATGGATTGTAATTAAGAATTCCATGCATATGATGAACTTGGAAATGATTGAATGCATGTTTTTATCAAGTTACCAAAATGATTGTAGTTTATATATAAATTGTAAAAATATGTTTTAGATGTCAAATCCTAAATGTCTCAAAAACAAACTTTCAAAGGCTTCACATTATTGTAATTCAAAAATTAAAATTTTGAAAAATGCCTTTTTAGTAGCATAAATGCTCATCAATAATGCATCATTAACTAATGTAAAAAACTTGCAAAAAATGAATAAAATTGTGCTGATAATAAATAAAGGTTGATATGGCCTATAAGTTATTATCCATAGTGCCAAAAGGCCTACAAATCCAAAATGCAAAATCTAAGTTAATATTTTATGAATAAGGATGGCAAATTGACATATTTTATCATGTTTGGACCCCTTAATTAAACATTGATGTCTTATATTTCCCTACTTGGAAATGCATATAATTGACATTGTTGTTCAAGAAAGATAAACTTTTAGTTAGTTGTTGAGATGACAAAGACCGTAGGGTGTATCACTTGCAACAACTCAAAGAAATGTTGGGGCTTGGGTGCTTTTGTATACTAGAAAAAGAAATATTATTATTAATTGAGACTCGGATTAAAACACCACATTAAGCCTTACATTTATTTATAAAATGTGAATTATTTTATAATATCACACAATTGTGTGTCTCAACCTATGGGTTAAGTTAACCAAGATATTTTATTCAAAATACACAATAGGTTCAATAATATTTTTCAAATGTAAATGGTGTATAAAATTCATGTTCATGCATTGAAAGCATTGTCAAGAAGCAGTTATTTGCTATCAAATTTTTACTAAATGAACGTGAAACAATGCAATACTCTCATTTAGGAAAAAAATGCATTTGGAATATAAAATGTTTATTAGATCATTGAGGTGACAACTAAATTTATCACTTTCATTACTATAAGAAAAAATGTTCATGAAAAGTGTTAAAGTGATAAAATGTAATCCACCTACCTTGTTAGTACTAGCAAACAAAACTCATAAGAAAAGGTCTCCAAAAAAGGTCTAAATTTTAATATGAAGCTTCTAAACATAAAACACTCACTTGGAAATAAGAAAATAATCAAATTTTGCTTTTATTGTAAAAAACTTGCACATAATATATGAATAAAGATTTTTTAAAAAAATAGTAGATCTCATTACTATGGCCCAACATGCCGACATTGTTGAGGAAAATTAAAGGCCTTGTGTAGTTATGTTGAATGTCAAAATAGAAAGAGGCAAAAAATGGGATAAAAAGAGCTATTCTTATTAGCTAGTGTTTATTTGACATGTTTGCAAGTCTAGTAAATTAGTTATTAATATTTAAGTTATATATACAATATTTATAATATATTAATATGACATTTTGATAAGTTTGAAAACAATCCAATGAATATCGAAAAATTATAAACACTATTTAAAGCTCATATTTAATGGTTAAAAAATTGTTTAAATATTGAATATGAATTATTTAAATATTATTTAAACACTATCTAAACTTTATTTCATCAATCTTGTGCTTCCATATTAACTTGTTAGAACTATTTCAAAACTAAATATAAGAGCTAGGTATTATCAACTTCTTTTATCTTGTTTTCACCTAAATATATTGTTCTTCATATGTTATTAATATTAATGTCATTCAACATAAATATTTTAACATGAAGTCATTCAAACTCATTTTTGGGTCATGTCATTTATGTCATGAGTAGTGATTTTTTTCAAGTATGCCTAGTTACCAATTTGGCTACAAAGTCTAGCTATTGATTAATCCAATTATTTAAATTTTTATGTGAGGTGGAGTTTATTAAATAATTTTTTTCAATGGAGGGTGGCTATGATAGCGAGTTGTTTTTGGGTGAAAATCTTTTAAAATGTACCACCAAGGATGAAAAGGGCCTAGTCCATACTATAGTCTTTTTTTCCCTTATATTTTTATCCCCAACAAAATTAATGAATCAAAAAGTGTCAAATATTTTGTAAATACCATATTTCACACCACTATAATCCTAAATTTCATCATAATCATCCATAAATGTGTTTTGACATGGTAAAAACCGACTAGGTAAAAAATACCAAAAAAATGATATTATGTCATGATTTTGGTACACTTAAAAAAATTTGGACCCTTTTTACAAATGTTTGCAAATTGGCAACAACAATAATATCTATGATTTAAAATGTTGGCAACAAAAACATTTTTGATGCATATAATTAACTAAAAGGTGAGTCACAAATTTCTAAGGAATAGAATTAAAGGGAGTAAATTTAGCTACATAAAATCAATAAATCTCCAAAATAGTAATGTAACTTATGTGATTGCAAAAAAAACTCCCCAAAAACTCAATTGTTGAAACATATGACAAATTCAAAAAAACAACAACTAACAACCATCCCCATTTTCTAACCAACTCACATATTCCAAAAGCAACATAAAAGTGCCATTCCTTTTGCTATAGGATTTGATAGATTCAAAAAACCACTAATCTCCACCATCCCTACTTTCCAAACAACTAACATATGCCATATTCAAAAAATGCCATTTCCAATCTATAAACTTATAAATCATGACAAAGTTGCAAATCAACAAGTGATCACAATTTGCATTCTCCAAACAATTGATCCATTCTAGGAAATAAAATGGCAACCACTTAAGACTTAGGAACTAAGGAAGCTTGTGAGTCAAGCTTTAACTATGCATCCACACAATGTCAATTTTTGACTTGCTAATTGGCAATGGCCAAGTTGTATGGAAAAGTTTGCAACATAAAAAGCAAGGTAGGCACCATTTTCCTGGTTTCACCCACCTTGCAAAAGGCGCAGAAGGTGGCCTTCAACACATTCAATTGCCTATGAAGTTCCTCCTTTACATCCATTAGATTTCTAGTTTAAAATTGTGGATTAACCACACCCAATGTTATCATAACCTGATGTTTTGTGAAATGCCATTCAAGCTCCTTAATAAAACCCTCGGCTACCCCTTCACAAATTTATTGTTTGACTTTGGCCATAGCTAGCTTGAAAGCCTTTCTGGTGATATGCTAAAATTCTCTAACATCATATAGGTCATACTAGTAAATAGAGTATTTGTGTCCAACACATGAAAATGCCAAATACATGGCATCCTTTCCACCATTGAGATAAAAAAACCAACTCATGGGAAGGTTTTCATTATTGGCAGTTTCAATTGCATTGAAGTTGTCAAATGCAAGATCATTGAATCTCATGTAAGGATCATAATATAACCTATAAAGCTTCTATTGCACAAATTTGAGGCTTTCACAAAATCACATATGAAAACATCTTGACCTTGTGTAATTTTGATTACTGTATGCACACATTCAAGCAATGGCAAAATACAAAGCAACCTTAGAATGAACTCAACATCACACATTCGGTTCAAATTCTTCAAAGTTTGATCACACTTGGAACTTTTTGCATGCATTTTCATAATGAAAGGACAATATTCAACATATACCCATTTTGTTAAAAATAAAATGGAAATCCACTATGTTTTGATGTTTTTCAAAAGTTTGTTGCCTTTGGTATTGATAAGATTTAGCAGTTTTTGAAATTCAAGGAACTTCTTAGGGTTGTGAGTAAAAAAAAACATGAAAGTTTTACAATAGCACTTCTAACTAATGCACAAGTTCCATATTAGACAAAGTGACTAGTGCTAGATTGGTTTTATGAACAAAATAATGAACCTCGTTTAGAAGTGGGTTAACAAATTTATCCTTGAACTACAAAGTCACACCCATTCGATGGCCTTGAAAAACACTTCTACTCCCAATTAGTTCATCCATCTTTAAGCCACCAAATTCAAGCAATGCTTTCATCATTAGTCCAAAAATATTATTAAATGTCACTACAAGGAATGATCCTATCCATTCCAACCCCTGTTGTCATGACCCTAGCCTTGGGCTTATAACCAAAGCAAGGGGCATGGAGAGGTATAGGCCAAGAATGCAACCTAGGAGTCACATTCACATTCCTAGGAGCGTAGGAGCGTGTGAGGGAATGAGCCCATGCACTCCCAAATGGGCTCCCACTTTGAGAGTTGGAGTCCCAATGGAATTTCGAATTTTTAGAAAGTGATTTGAAGGGTCAAAATTAATTGGATTGAAGAATTCATTATACCATTGGAAAGTTCTTAAAACAAAAATGTCTAAAATAGGTTTGTATGATCCATTTGAATATTTACAACATAAGTTGTGGCCAAAAAAAGGGCTAGGAATCAAAGTGTCAATTTGACTTTCGACCACTAAAAGTCGGGAATTGACCTAAAATAGGTGCATGTAGGTGGCGTGCCACATATCGTTGAAAAAATCTCAATGACTGATATAACTTTGCTTTAAATAGTGCTATAATAAAAGACTTATATAAGAAGTTATGGGCCTCCAAGTGACAGGAGACCTAATTCTAAGAATTTCAGGACCCCAATTTGGGAGTCCTAGGAAAAATGAGATTTGGGTGTAGCCCTTGTGGCTGGTCATAGATAATACTATAAGAAAGAAGGTGGTGGCTTCCCCCAAGTCTGGGCCATGGTGAGTTTTTTGAGTCTATGTATGCCCGTGGTTCATCCATGCACCAAAAGTGTTCCAACTATGCACTAACTAACTTGTTGTTTAATTTGTGGAGGTGCATATAAAAAAATGACTCGCTTGTCATTCATCCTAGTCCCCATCTCAGAGCTCCAACACGCCCTTCATACCCCTGAAGTGTTATGAGGTAAGGAACATACCCCAATTCCTTCTTCCATTATTTTCACTTTCAGACTTGCATTGAGTCTCTCAAGGAGTTTGGGGGTGTGTCACATGTATTTGTGATTTGTGTTCAAATTAACCATTTTTGTAACTATAGATGCGATTGTCTTCTATGGCATTTGGTAAAAACAACTTGTAATCACATAAACGACTACAAAGTGGTTTAGAGTTGCATATGCAACTTATACTTACAACTAATGTCAATTTGGATGTAAAAATGAAAAATACATTAATATCATCCATTTTCAGTGGCATCACAAAATAGATGAAAATATAGTTGTTTTTTGTGATTTGGAAGGTAGTTCATAGGCCATTGGACACCACATCCCATCTTTTCAACTTGGTTTGCAATTATGAATCCTAATTGCAAATGCACATGTAATTAAATGTGAAAAAAAAGGAGTTGGCCATTGAAATTACTAAATTTAATGGTCTAATTGTTTTCCCTGAACTATTTTCAATTAATTAACCATTAAATGTGTAGGAAGGTTTGATGGGTTTGTGAAAATTTTAGAGGACCCATGGTAATTAATGGTAGAAATAGGGCTAGGTAGTAGGTAATATGTCTGTGACTAAGTAATAGGTACTTTATTGTGTTAATAAATCCTAACTTTTTTTAATTACTTGATTGATTAGGTAGGTTAGGTAATAGGTACTAGGTATTAAGTAGTATGTAAGTAAGTTAATTAGTAATACCTGACATATTTCATTGTGTTGAATGAAATACTTTTATGTTTAATTAATTAAGTAGGCTATGTAATTAATCTATTAAATAAACAATAAGCAAGATAGGTAATACCTAGTAAGTAGCTAGTAGGTCATATGTATGTGGGTTAAATAGTATATATTTTATTGTGTTGATATGTGATTTTTTTGAATTAATTACTTAATTAAGTAGGCAATGTAATTTGTTTATCAAATAGGCTAGGTAATAGGAATAATTTATGACCCATTTGTAAACATATATAATGAAAAAATTATATCTCATCCAATTAAATTACATTTTGTTGACAAAATTATGAAGGCATATTCATAATCAAGGTACCCAAAAGGACAATCTAATGAAAAAAAGACTAAAAATGACTATTTTGAATTTTTATTATATTTCATGATTATAATGGATTTGTACATGATTATAATTAGAATGATGTCATGTTAATCCAATAAGATTTTTTTTAAAAAAGTATAATATAGATGTCCTTTTGAGTCCTTTTAAATAATTTAAGTCCTTGTTTTAATTGTAATTTTCATTTTAAAGGAATCAAAAGGAATGTATTAAACAATGCAATTGATTTCAATTTTCTTTTATAGATAAGTTATGCATACATCTACGCTTGGCAATGTTCATACAATGCATTTGATTAAATAATGTACAATATAAGAATTTTGAAAGCTACAAAATCCATTTTGAAAGGGCAACAAAGAAAATAATTCCTTTTTTCATTCCATTTGGTTGATTTTTTGTATTCATTAGGTTTAGAATTTGTGGCCCCAAATGTTGGCAAAATGTGTAGGAAATTTTCATGCAACAAAAAATGTTAAGTTGTACATAAAAGCTTATGTATTCATTTTTTGCATTTCTGATTTTTTACCAAAATATTTATGCATATTACATACGCATGTGAAAAATCACCACCACCATGAAAATTATCATAATTTGAATTATCCAATATCTCTCATTTAAATTTTAGATTTGGAAGATAGCAAAAACAAAGTCCTTGAACCTTTTGTCCAAAAAAGGGTACCTTGATTGTGAATATGCCCATGATCTATTATAAGCAAAATTATATAATATAATTAAAATAATCAAATAGAGGTTTGAAATGTGAAAAACATAATTTTTTTTACAATAATTTTTTATCATAATTTAAAATAAAACTTTAAATATTATATGTGAACAAATTATATATCACACATTTAAATTAAATTTTATTCTTGAATCAAATGAAGGTTTAAACTATGATATATATATATATATATCCACTATAAATCATGTGATTGAATTTATTTTTTCAACATAATGGTTGTTGGAATTGTATTCAATTTTTTTTCAAATAAAGTTACATTTTTAAGACGAAAAACATGTATTGTTTTACATTAATTAAAAATTTTAAGTTTAAGTCTAAACTTTAATCTTGTCATTTGGACGAAATTTTAATAAGATATCAACGATCAAAAATGATATTTATGTAATGTTTAAAATGAAATAACATAAATATTACAATGCACATTGCAGTTTTACCGCAACAAGTGGGTATGGATTGGTGGTAAAGGAATTGATTTCCATCCTTGATGTTTAAAGATCAATTCTCACACATGACATGGGTTGTGGTCAATAGTTGATTGTTGATCGAATATTTCCCACCTAGGAGAATTACTAGGTGAGTTTTAGTAGGCACAATATGTGGCCTACCTAGTTACTTAGAATTGTTTTTTTAACCTAATCTATGTAATGACCTATGTCAAAATGATACATGTTGAACTTAATGAAATTAACAATAATATAAATAAATATAAATATAAATACATATCAAAATTAAAAAATAAAAAATAAAAATAATGCAACGACAGTATCTAGTCATACAATCAATCATAAAATGACAATGCCATGTACTAAGCTAGCTTGGATGGATGTAAAATTCATGTAAGTTGCATTTTTATGCGACTGCCATAATTGCGACTTGGTGCCATATATTATTTTTTACGACTAAAATTTTATGTGATTTGTCGAAAGTGACTAGGCCTTGTAACAAATCACATGTGGTAATAACAATTAAAAATTAGTCATAAGTTAAATTTTTTATTTGCAAATTCCTTATAGTGTGTTGTAGAATCCCCAACTATTTCAACAGAAAGCAAAATTGGAATCCTCTTCCAACCTTGCATTGCATATAAGTGGATTGATAACCATTGAGTGTTGTTTAATGTTGTAACTTCATTTGCATTAATAACAATGAAGGTGGCAAAAATAAATGTTACCTTGGTGGTCTCTAGCAACAACTCATGCATGATCTCAACCATGGCCCCAACTTAATGTATCAAACCATTGTTTTCTAGATATAAATTTGACCATCAACATTTGGAACAAATCTTTCATATGTTCATAATTTGTCATGGGACGTCCATGGCTCAGCAAATGATAGATGGAAATAAATTGCACATTTTTTAGTTTATGTTCTTAGGGGACATCAATCTGGAGCCAATCCAAGATAGAAAGGCACTTAGTAATAAATAATTCATTTTTGTTTTTGGCATGCACTAAGTTTTCGTTGAAATAATGAAAACTAACATCCACATTTGGCATGGAAACCTTGGCTTTCTGACAGCCAACATGTTCAAAAGCAAATTATTTGATTTTAGGGGTAAAATCTTTTCTTTCCTTTCAGTTGCTATGCAAATCTTACACTTGACCTATTGCACCAACCCTTTGTCATCAATGATAGATTTTGGCCATGGCAATTGGATAGTCTAACCATCCTAAAACTTTTAGAACGTCATATAGTGTTCACTTCTTTGTGGAATTTGTTTGGACATATTTTCACAAGCTATATTAAACAATAAAATAATGGATGACCTTTCTTTAAATGAAATAGGAGTATGTTGGGTGGAAGATGGACTACCTTCATTTTGAAAATGTGACAAAACAAGGAATATAGGCTTGAATTCAAAATTTTGGGGAATTTGTAGAGGGGCCATGGTGTGTTTACTTTGCAAATAGCAAAAGATTAGGATTAACAAAACAAAGGCACAAAGATTGAAGATATAATGAAGCCAGACCCATATTAATTAGATTCTTTTAAAAATAATTAATGTTTAAAATTAATTTATACACACTTGTTGTTGCAACCCCAACATCAGGTTTGCGATTAAATGTGGGGTGCAAGGGCACATGAGGCCAAAAGAGTGTGTTCAAGAGTGAAACACATTCTCACGAATGGGGGAAAGTGTAAAAGATTAAGCCTAATGACTTCCGAATGCACTCCCATTTTGGGAGTTGCATTCGTGCAAGATTCCTGAATATTTAGAGCCTTCGTTGAAAAGGCAAATAAACACTAAATAGGACCCCGAAGACACCATTGGAAAGGTTTCAAAATGCAGATCCTAAAATGCATTCGCATTGTTCATTTATACTTGAAATAAATGAATTATGATCAAAAGAAGGGTCGAGAGTCAAATTGGGAATTTGATTCCAGACCACAAATCCCCTTAAAGCAGGGGTCAAATCATTTCTGATTAAGGCATGTAATACACCCTTGGAAAAATCTTTTTGAGGCCTATAAGATATTCCCCTTACATGTTCCAAGCATATTTGACTTGAAGAAAATATGAGTGTCCAAAGTTTTAGGACAATAAGAGTCCCAATTGTGGGATTCCATCAAAAGAAAAAGTGCCATTTGGATGTAACCCCCACAAAAAGTCATTGAACATATTATAGGGAGGGGAGTGGTGCTTTTTCCTAGAGGTTGTGGGTAGGCTATGGGTTATGTAAAACTTGTGTTTGAAGTTGTTCTTATTAAGTCTATCGCACCACTTGCATTTAACTTGCATTAACCGCCTTCTCTTCTCAATTATACAAGTTGATTTCATTTTGAACTTTTGTTTGTGAATTCATCCTAGTCCTATCTTGGAGCTCTAACACATCCTCCTACCCTAGAAGTGTTGCAAGTTAAAAAACGTGCTTTGACTTTTTTCTTTTTTTGTTATTTCACTGTGGGACTCACTTTTGGGTCTCTTAAAGAGTTTGGGGGCATGTCACTTGATCCCATATTTTAATGCAATGCCATCTATCATGACCTTGATGTTGTATTCTTGAAAATGCAACATTTTGATGCCAAAAGTCCATATGGAGCCCAACAAATAAACCTTGCACAACATAGATGTGTTAAAATTTGAACATTGGCCTTGAGGATTAGATGGTTGGAGATATGACATACCATAAAACAAAAGAGAACGAAACAAAGACATTTAAAGGGAGGGTCAACTTCACAAAGCTTAATTTGATCACTACAAAAGACACATGTTGCAAACAATAATACAAGACACATTGTCATAAGGAGATGGAATTAGATGAAGGCACTTAAAATGAAAATTCTAGACTGTATATAACACTCCAATGACAACTAGAGAAATGAAAATTGACATGAGATATATTAGGTTGAAATTGGATGTTTATCAATGTAAATAAGACAATGTGCCTTCTAACAAGTTTGAACGTAACTTATAAATATTAGACAATGCCATACTTAGAGGAAGACCTTTGTAATAATTGATTCCTAAACTTGACATTTGTTCACATCATACTTTCATAACATCACTAATGTGGGAAGAAATATATATTTTCAAGAACCTAAACCAAGTTACAAAATGATACAATTAAGGTCAAAATCCCAATTCCCACTATAAGGGGCGATATAAAAAAGCCAAAAAGAAGAATTTGAAACATTGGAGAAAATTTGTGTGAAACAAAAAAAATAATTAAAAAATTAAAAACATAAATCAACAACAAACAAACAAAATGGCAATTGTGGATTAGTAAGTGCAAAAACTTGTAGAAACTTGTAGTGGCATAACCTGTGATGTAGTTGTGCATCTTCCCTTGTGTTGTGACACTAATTTAATTCTTGTTGATTGGAGTTTGAGCCTACAGTTTCTCCATTCTTTGGTATGGATTCAAGAACCTTGTTACTCCAAAATCCACAATGCACATTGCTCAACAATGCAAATGCAAAAATCATTGGTGCAAGTACTTATTACTAATACACCAAAGCTTCCCAAATCTTGGCATAAGTTCTTGGAATCCATGTATTAGTCAAATTTCAAAACAAACATTAAAAAAAAAAATTCGTTTTGCAACAAAACTACCGTCCCCTTGCAAGACTTGCAATGTCCCTTCAAATACGGATGCACCCAAAGGATCAAGGTGTTGGTGATTTCAAGGCACCATTAAATCGCCTATTATTGGTGATTTTGTTCTAGATGTGCATTGTGTGTTGTTGGTGATTATGTTTGGAATGTAGTAGCTTTGGTGGCAATAAATTCAACAACACTACCAACATTGTTGGCAAACATAAAACGATGATGGTAAAAAGGGTGACAACTTTCAGGTTTAAATAGTTTGAATGGTGGTGATGCTTCCACTTGGCACAAGAGGATTTGGCGATCTTGCCCAAATTTAACCCTTGATTTCACAATAGTCCTATCATGGGGGGTTTTTTGGTGTAGCCTTTTGATGATTTTTTGCCAAAAAAAAATCATTGGTCATGAGCCCTAGGTTTTAAGGTTCAAAAAACTAAGTTTGATTTTATGCAATTGACAACATAGTAAACTTTTTCTTGGGTTTTTTGTGTGCCCAAATTGCAAGGTCACAATAACATTAATGAACACAACCAATTAGTAGAACATGAAGGAACAATACTATAAATGATCATGGTTTGGTACTTAAATGTATCGTATGTTAGTAGACTTATATTAGTGCCTAACATTATCAAAACTAACAAAATTACACACTCAAATCAAATTGAAACTCACAATGTGTGAATCCAGGTTTAAAAAGAACTAAAACATTACTTTAAAAAAACATTGATATGTGAAGTGTATGACAAAACATGAAACTCCAAAACCACTTCACTTTAGGTAGATAAGCCTAAAACATGAAAAAGTTGAAACCTCGTCCACATGAAACTAAGTTCAAGAAAAAAATATAAATATTTTATTTAGATATGTACACACACAAATTGTAATAGATAATTGACATATGAGATATGTTTTTTCCTTTGAAGGACATAACTATACTCAGGGTGCTCTAACTTTTTTTTCTTTTGGGTCCAAACTTATGCTATGTGGAATGCATCTTTTTTCACTACCCAAATTCACTAGGTTTTTACTGAAATGGGACTACTGATAGGGAAGCTTTCCTTAAGCAAGGAAAGTTGTTGTTTCTTTTTTTCCATCTTAAAAACAGGCATTTTTTTTTTAGGGCTGTACTTGATTCGGTTTCCAGAAATGTTGGTGAATTATTTTCAGTTTCTCATAAATGCACTTTGTTGAAAAAACTCGAAAGGTAAGGTGGGTACCTATTTCTTTCTCGGGAAAATAAAAATAAAAAAAGGACTCAGGTGGGTTCTATGATTGTGTGAACTTTTTTGGTAGCCCAAAAAAGCAAAGTAGACAATATACAAATGTATTTATTTGTATGGGGTGGCTGTTTTCAGCCACAAATTGTCACTCAATTAGTTGAAGCAACTTCTAGAAGGGAGAGAGTATATGTACTCTATGTTACTTGTTTTCAAAATGCTTCTAGTCTTTATATTCATGATGAAAAGGTTTGTGTTATATCTAGTATTTAAAATTTTTTTTTTTTGGGAGGCAAATTTTTACATCTTGGTGACCAAAAAGTTGGAAGTTCTAATGCTACAAGGACTTTTTTTTGGAAAAAAATTGGGCACAAGTCGTCACATTATGAGGGGAAAAATTCTGAAGTCACCACATTTAGACAATAGATTCCAACATGTCACAAAAATATACGAGGAGGAGTCCTTGCCACTATCAAGATTACACCCACTCAAGCTTTTTACACTTCTTTGGTACCTTGTAATCTTGGCACATTATGGAGATTACTCCACTAAAACTACTTATATATTCATGAAATGAACAGGTCCTCACTGATATTCGGTGGGTATATTGATTTTAATATATGAGCTGGGTAAGGGTAAGGGTAAGGATATATAGGTTACTTGAAGTCATAAGTCTGGGTAAGAGTAAAGGACTATCATTCACCCTTTTTACATTCACCCTTTTTACAGGACAAGGGCAAGGAGGTATGTTTACCCTCTTTCAAAGTTGATGATGTGGGTGTAAGTAGGTAAAATTGAAAATCTCAAACATATTTGAAATGTTCAAAAATATATTTGAAAGGGCAATTAAATTTTTATTTTTTTCAATAATATTACACATAACTAATTCCCAATGTTAACCTTTCTCATAAGAAACTTGGATGCAAAAACTAATTGGAACACAATTTAATTTTACAAGTTACACGATCTAGATTTTCACCAAATACAACATGAAAGAAGTACACGTGTACTATATGATAGTCAGAAGTGTAGTCATGCTTATCACTACTAGCACCATTACACCAAAATGATTCTATTTTGAGAGTCCAAATCTCCAATTGGGGGATTGATTGTTCAAAGTTTCAGAAGTTATTTTGTGATGAAAATCAAAGTGATGAGCCTTTCATCATAGAGAATTTGGCTTCGGAGTTTGGACATGTTTCTTGTTTCTTATGCCCCATTTATTCATGTTTCTTGACCAGGACAGACAGAAAGAATAACAGATAGACCAAGGTTCCTGCTAAGCTGGTGGTAGTAGATAGTAGTAGTAGTAGTAGTAGTGTTAGAAAAGAATAACAAGTAGATCAAACATTCTGGCTAGACATACATCTTGATGATGCACTCTGGGTGGCTGTTGGTTCAATCTGGCTCTTTGTTTCCCACCTGCCTGAACAAAATACAGAACAATCATCATGCCAGTATTTCTGGATCTATCACCCATCTAAGTATATCCATCCAGAATCACAAAGACTAAAGAAAATTGAGAGAATATATATTGTGATTGGTGCACAAGTATGAAGTCTAGTATAATTTTCTCTAGTGCGTGCACCCATTGTAGGTTATGATTTGAGAGAGTGATTCTAGAGTCTTGAGTATAGCGATTTGATTTTCGGTTGCCTCAGATTCAGCTTTTGTTGTCAACAGGCAGTTGGGTGGTAAATTGAAGAAATGAGATGAAATGGCAAAGTCTTCCTCCTTTTCAGACACCCCTCCCTTCCAAATGTTGGCTCTCATATCCTCCTAAAACTATGGATGAAATCCATCGAGCATTGGTGCACTCTTAAATGTGCTACTTGGATTCACTAATTGGTGGATTGAATGCAATTATTTGATTAAAATCTCATACAAATTCACATGGCAATGCCTGTCATCAAGCCATTTGACTCTCTTGTAAAACCTTCCACATAATTAGGCCCTTATTCCATTAATGCCCATCAAAGCCTTAGGCAATTACCCTACAACAAAAACCTTAGGAAAACCCAATTTTTTTGGAAAATATTAAAAAGTTCCATCACCTGGACCAAGTGATTTTTTGATGGCCAATTTTCACCATTTTGTGAAACGTATTTGGGGAAAAGAATAATTTTGTTGCAAATTTGCTATTTAAAGAAAAAAGGCCAAAAATGAAAAAAAATCCAAAAAAAATCACAATTTTTTTGTAACACTTGCCTAAAATATGAAAAGCATTGAATATTAAATATTTAGTTCCATTATTTTGAATATCCCCAAATTTGGCTAAATATTAAAAACATCACCACTTGAACAAATTTGACAAAACTGAAAAGAGGAAAAAAAAACAAAAAAACACACACTGCCTGCACCCATTTAACATTCCAAAAGAAACCCATTTTGACTTATCAGGAGCTTAAGGGCTAGGCTAAACAAGCTTGCCTTGTATGCTTTGTAGTCAGAAGAAGACAACCATATTGCCTTTGGAGCAAGACACCAGGCAAAAGCTTCTTACTATATACACGGAGCACAGGCAAATAAATTGTTGACTAGCTTGCTATTTAACATCTACTGTTGTTAGGAAGAAAGTTTCTAACTTAGAACGTGCAAATTGCCTCATCAATCATTTGATGTCGGGAAAGATGACCACAAGCTTATTACTTTACAGAAGGTAGCATTGTTGTAGTTTGGAGAAGCAGCCGTCAAAGACAGCTATTGTCATGTGAGCTTGGGACCACCACCACCACCACCATGACCACACGGCATGCTTCAAGTGCATACTTGGACAAATGAGAGCTACTAGTTAGAGACAAGTTACTTGGGAGTTACAAGAGACATCAAAATTTGGATCTAGAAAGCAAAAAAAGTGTAAAGGTGAAGAAGCGAGCATAGCACGCGCCCATCAACCCCAAGCACACACCTCCACCGGCTTGCTTGAATCATTTGCGTATTTTGTCTTTCTTGAATAATCCATCAACTCAAGTGTGGTCTTCAAAGTCCCTCACTCACTCAAACCCCAATTGCCTAATCCCTAAAAGCTAGTGGACTTTCTTTTTACCTCATCATCATCCATCGATGAGATGCAAAGAGTTTTGTGTACATTGAATTGGGTTTGATCACAACCTTACTTGGGACCAGACCACACACACACACACACACACACACACACACACAATCTCTTTTGTGCATGCCATATCTATGACAAATTTCCATTATGGATGAGTGCTAGAGATACATGGCCCTTCTTCCCTAGTTTGGGTTTATTTGCAACCTTTGTTTCTAATCTTTTTCTTGTGGATAATATTTTATCCACGTCCTCATACCCCTCCTCTCTTTGGTCTTCAATAAAGACTTTGTAGTAGAATTGCATGTGTTGAGTGTATGTAGTTCATGTGGGAAGGTGGTCGTAGGGGGTGGTGGGGGAGGCCCAAGTTAGCCACAATGCTTTCTTGTTGTCCATGTGCGAATGTAGTACTATTTTTCTTTTGTTTTAATACATGGTGTGGCATTGGCCTGCATGTTGTTACAAAGGGGAAAATCCCGGAGATCAAACCCCACATCTTAAAGTCAATCATGCTACCCAAATCATTCATGGGTGGGGAGCCCATTTTGCATAGCCAAAACCAGTCAACTAAATAAAGTGGACATAATTTTCCATATATGAATGCACACCACCATCACCCTCTTTTCTTTTGTGCATGTTTCTTGAAGGAGTGTGTGCCAATTTAACTTCCAAAAGAGGAATCCCTAAATTTCCCTCAACTTCCTTCTTGCATGTAAAACAAGCAACTGAATTTCACCTTGGTTGCACATTGCACTCATACCCTAAAAAAGAGGGATGGAAACAAGAAAAAGAGGATGACACTCGGGAGCTAGTTTTATGAATGTCTATCAAATTTTAGTGATCTTCAAAATGGCATTGAATGTATTCAAATTTTGAAATTTTGTGATAAGTACTCCAAAAATAAATTCCGCATAATTATTTGAAACAAGGTTTCTAGATTCATATTATATAACCATAGGTATGATCAAGTTTGGTTATATGGTTCCTTTATCCGTGGTGCACTTTGTGGTTTAATCCTCAAGTCATTTGCAAATGATAATGTGAGGTATAATTGAGATAATGATTTTTTTCCACAATAAGAATAGATGAAACTAAAAGTAGTTATTATAAAATTGGATGATCAAGTTTGGGTCCACATTTCAACAATTGAAGAGTAAATAAAATTAAAGAGGACCCACCATGTTGTTCAACTAGGTACTTTAGTTTGTTTGATGACCTGCTTTCCTTTCGGTAATTTGGGCTCTTGTGCTTTTCTTTTTGTAGTTGAACCCACCACACCTTTTATTTGACAATGTCCTTTGGGGGCTATTCATGTACACAGTTCAAACGTGGATAAGAGAAAAAAAGCCTTCTTAAGCCCAATCTTTACAAGGTTCAAAACTTAAGCACGCCAAGGTACCATCACTAAGAACATCTCCACCAACGTCCAGTATGTGACCCTTCAAACATGTTTCTCACATCCAAGTTTTAGTTACGAACTTTTTTTCCAACCCCTCCCATAAAACTAAAATTGGGACAGCAAGTAGGTGTGAGATTACTAATAGCAAACCACTTGGACCAATCAAACCATGTACCCAATCAGAAACAGGGAGCAGTCAATGAATATCATTTGACTGTGTTTGTTAGACTGTTCCAGGGATCCTCCAGGGCTGTGGATTTTTCCAGGGTTTCCAGTGGACTCACTGGATTCAACTGATGAACCTCATCCAAGACTTCTATTGCAGGGCCCCATAGGAGCATGCATTGTTGGAGATGCTCAAATAACACCATAACACTATTTGCATCCATTTTTGTGTTGTTTTGTTTTTGTTTTCTAATGGTGATATGTACCTAGGAGGTCAAAATTCTCCCAATCTTCTTGTCCTAAGCTTGAAGGGGAGGAGGAGGGGTGGGGGTGCGACAATGGCCACCAATGATGAGTGTTGACCAACAAGCAACATGATCCCCAAACCCTAGAAGAACACACTAGCTAGTAGTAGTAGTTCTTCACAACATTTTTTTTGTGGCTGGTGTTGTGCCACATGTCAAAAAATAAATATTGTGGTTTGTATTATGCCAGGTGAACATTCAATACTTGGTGAGCAAAAGTTAGGATCCTTCACTTTATCCTTCAAATATAGCAAAATTTGGATTTTATTGTTTTACCATTCATTTCACTTTTGTTTAAGGTAATGATGCATGACTAGGTCACAAATTTGATGAACTTGGGCACCTTAACCAAGGGATGGACATTAGCAATGGCATCCATCATAGATTCATCATCCATTGAGAGTTGGGAAGGCCAAATCCCATGGACCCATTTTCATAACCATGATGGCATGTTAAAGAAGCCCCTAATGAGAGAGGGAGCCCTTGTGACTTATTAGGAACACATTTTTGGGTGATAGATTTGAAGTGGGTAGGAGAGGTTCTATCCATGCACATACATCTTAGACCTTGATGAAGAAGAAGAAGAAGAAGAAGAAGTTCCTCTAGTAGTTGTTATAAAACCCAAATTTTATGATTATTCATTCATTCATGAAAAAACCCGGTTTTTTAAATGGCTCCAATTTGCAACCAAAAAATTCCCATACTCAAAGCTTACTAGAATTTTATAGCCCTTGGTTCTATTCTTCTGGCTTGTTTCTTCCTTCCTTTGTGTGTTTGGAAGAGATTTGAAAAGAGGGGAGAAAAGAGTCATTTGTCCATCTTGACCACTTGATCCATACTCAACATTTGACATTGATCAAGATGCAAGGATATCAAATGATCATGATGATGATGTCAAGTGATGGATGGATTCCATGGACTATGCATGATTGGCACCCAAAAGTTTTGGATTGGATGAATTGGGTTGGGTTGAGGGGGAAGGGGGGAAGGGGGGAAGGGGGGAAGTCTAAAGAAACATATTAACTTGTTTTGATTCAAGTGTTTTACTTGCAGGTCACTCACTTTGTGATCATGTCATGTGGTGCATCTGGAATTGCTTCCAAGAGAAGTAAGTCTACAAATTTTGTGTTTTCTGGGGAAAGTCTCTACTTCAAACTCTCTTGCCAGTGTGCTGCCACACTGACTTGATTGGGGATCAAAGTTTTGGCAATGATGCAAAGGACATTTTTTTGAGGGGAAAAAATGGGCACAAGTAGGCCTAGTAGTAGTTCACATTATGAAGATTTTTTTTTCTTTTTTTCTTGAAGTTGTAATATTTAGAGAATTGATTTCAACATGTTGCCAAAATATATTAGGAAGAACCCTAAAAGTTTCTCTACTTTCCTCTTTGACATGTAGCCAAAATTGGGCTAAGTAAGTCCTCTTGTGCATGATTTCAAAGCCACCTAGTAGTAGTACTAACCTTTTTTTTTTTCTTTTTTCTTTTGTGTTTTTTTGGCTCACTATATAAATCCAAATAATGTTGGCTATATAAGTAAAAGTGCTAAAATATAGTGCTTTCGGAGATTTTCAATAGCCAAAATTCAACCAAAATTTATAAAATTTGCAAGATTTCTATACATGGGTTAAATAGGTAGCAATTTTTTTTATATAGAAGGGATGTATGAAATATTTCAAGTGCTAAAATGTAGTGCTTTTGGAGATTTTCATTAGCCAAGATTCAACCAAAATTTATAAAATTTGCAAGATTTCTATACATGGGTTAAATAGGTAGCAAATTTTTTTATAAAGAAGGGATGTATGAAATATTTCAAGTGCTAAAATGTAGTGCTTTTGGAGATTTTCAATAGCCAAAATTCAATCAAAATTTATACAATTCGCTAGATTTCTATACCTGGGTTAAATAGGTAGCAAGATATTTTATATATATAAGGGATGTATGAAATATTTCAAGTGCTAAAATGTACATAGTGCTTTTGGAGATTTTCAATAGCCAAAATTCAATCAAAATTTATAAAATTCACAAGATTTCTATACATGGGTTAAATAGGTAGCAATTTTTTTTTATATAGAAGGGATGTATGAAATATTTCAAGTGCTAAAATGTACATAGTGCTTTTGGAGATTTTCAATAGCCAAAATTCAATCAAAATTTATACAATTCGCTAGATTTCTATACATGGGTTAAATAGGTAGCCAACAAAAAAAAAAGTATAGAAGGATGTATGAAATATTTTACTTCCATATTTAGCTTGTAGCCAAATATGGCTAAATATATTTCTGTGAATGATAGCCACTTTGACTACATCACAAAATTGACCCAAAAAAAACACTGCACCAAGTAGCTCTCAAATTTGCTGAAAAAAGAAGAAACCCTGTTAGCAACTGGCAACGCACGGATTGCATCATCCGCGTGTCATGAGCCTTGCTGATGATGATGATGATGATGATGATCATCATCATCATCATCTAGAAGAACTTCTTCTTCTTCTTCTGCTTCGTCTTCGTAGTCTTGTGAGGTTGATGATTTTGTCTCCACTCGGTTTGTGTACCGATCTCTCTCCTTCTTTCTCTCTCTCTCGATTGATCCGGTTTTGGGTTTTTGACCAAAAAGAGCTTTGTGGATCAGTCCAGGACATGGGGCAGCTCCGCATGATGCGTGGAAAGCAAGTCGACAGCTTGTTGCTCACTACTCGTGTGCTCCCTGCAGTTCGTAGCTGTACAGTTACGTAGCTAGCTGGCTGCAAAACTGCAAGGTTAAATCACAAGAAACTTTTGAAGGATTCCCTATGTGGGACCAGCCAGCCGTCAAGAAGAACTTGAATTTCCCCCTATGGGCGCAAACATGAAATGGTGTTGAATTTTCCCCCAATCATGCAAAAATTATTCGTGGTTTTGTTTGACAATTGGAAAATACTTAATCGAACTAGATCTAGTCAAGCTTTTTGAAACTCAATCTGTTGCGGTCCCCACCAGCTGTGCAGCTTGATCAAGAGAATGAGAATCCTTAGCATTCATGCATGTGCGGGCCTGCTAGCTTGGCTGGTAAGGCGTGCGAGATCAGACAAAGTCGATCGACACTAGCTAGCTAGGGGGCCTTGCTGCAGTTGTCGTAGTACTTCGTCGATCGCTTCTGCTACTGCTGCTGCTTCTGTTGCAGCAGTAAATAAAGATTTTCATATGTGCAGTGCTGCAGTCGTCGATCATCATGCGTAGCTTCCACGAAGAAGAAGAATCATAAGGAGCAGCCAGGTCCCGCTAGCTGCCAACAGCCCTTATATGTGCCGTCCATAAACTCTAGATTACTTACTCCAGTAGCAGCCAGCAGCTCTCTCCATGGAGACCAACAGCAGCAGCAGCAGCAGCAGCAGCTTCTACTCCTGAATTCTCAGCGACTCATATACGTCTTGATCAAGGTTTTGATCAGTACTTGCAGCTTGTTGTGACGCGTTGGGTTGTTTGCTTTTGGACTTCTCTAGAGTTGTACAGCAGCTGGTTGATCTTCACCTCCTGTAGGCAACAGCGGCAAGTGCAGGATCAGGAAGAAGGAGTTCTTTGTCGCTGCAACTTGACGTGAAGTTGAACTATCATGGGTCGAAGTGGAATGGCATATCATGCAGTCGCGGGAGCTTATGCGGGCGTGGTGATGATCAGCGCCTTCTTGTCGTTGGTGATTTTGCAGCAGCAGATGCTAGTGGTAAATGCAGCGTCTACGGAATGCACAACCCTCAAACCAGACTTTTATGCTGAAAGCTGCCCTCAGCTGGAGACCATCGTGCGTACTGTGGTGAGAAAGGCGGTGCAAAAGGAGGCGCGAATGGCAGCTTCTCTCATGCGCTTGGAATTCCACGATTGCTTCGTCCAAGTAAACATCTATTTCCAAGCACTACACTTGCATCCATGCACTAGTGTCGATGATCCCAGCTTCCTAGTATCGTAATTCAGCTGATTGCTGCTGTTTCTTAGAAGTTTTGTATTGAATTTCCAGCTTTCAAATTCCACGGTTTCCGAACTAGTTGGAGAGAGCTAGCTACGGACCATGTAGAAGGATTCTTCGTCTCTAGACAAGGACCTCTGAATATGATTCATCATGTGATTCTTATGTACAATTTGGTGGCTGCTGCTGGTTTGCTGTAACTGCAGGGTTGCGATGGCTCAGTGTTGCTGGACAATACCGCCAATTTCACGGGCGAGAAAGACGCGATAGGCAATCTGAATTCACTCCGAGGTTTCGACGTGATCGACGAGATCAAGGAATGGCTGGAGAGGGAATGCCCGCAAACAGTTTCGTGTGCAGACATCTTGGCACTTGTTGCCAGAGACTCCGTTGTCGAGGTAAGCAGCTGACCTTACTTCTTCACCGTGATGCATTATCCCCTGCAGCTGGCTAGCTTGCAGCATACTTTCTATTCTAGACAAGTTTGCAGCATGCCATGCATCACACCCGCCGCACTGCAGCAAGCAAGCAGCTTATTGCAAACTGCAGACCTAGCAAAAGAGAAAGAATCAACATGACCCATGAGGAGGACTAGATCTAGCAGCGCGCAGAGCTGATCATCCGAAGATTTAGAAGCTCAACAACCGATCATCATGCATCATCTTCATGTGAGAAGAAGTTTGCACTGATGATTATTCTGTTAATTTGTCGACTGCTGCATGCAGGTTGGGGGCCCTAGCTGGACAGTAGAGTATGGAAGGAGGGATGGAGTCACAGCCAACATAACACTAGCAAACGAGGAACTTCCCAGCGCTCTCAACTCTGGGCCACAGCTGCAGAGCAACTTCGAATCCAAAGGCTTCAATTTACAGCAGATGGTTGCTCTTTCAGGTAAAACATCAGCAGCTGATGCCAAAGGGAAAACAAATGTGGTGTTTTCCCCAATATAAGTAAGCTGGTGTTTGGGATTGAAGTTCTGATCTTGTCTTTGCACTTTCGTGTACTCCTGCAGGTGCACATACGATCGGTTATGCGCGTTGTTTGCCGATTGCACCGAGTCTGTATGGGAAAGTGACGGATGACAAGAGCATAAATCGTGGGTACCTTTTGTTTCTGGAGAAGACATGCCCCAACGGTGCGGCGCCTGCACTGGTACCTCTGGACAACGACACGCCCACCAAATTCGACAAGGACTATTACACTAATCTACTACTGGGCAACGGAGCTCTTCATTCTGATCGCGTCATGGTCGACTCTTCCGGCGGCACTGTTAAGGATTACGTTGTTAGCTATGCTGAAGATACCGAATCCTTCTTCCTAGACTTCGCTCAAGCCATGGTGCAAATGGGAAGGATCCAAACTCTCACTGGCTCACAAGGCCAGATCCGCACCAATTGCCACTTTGTCAATCCGCCTCCTTGCAGCAGCAGCAGCAGCAGCAGCAGCAGTACTAAAAGTACACTGAAAACGACTTCAAACTTGGGCCTGCACAAACTGCAGCACCAAAATCCCTAATCTTACAGTCACAGCTCCAGCTCCCTGAGCAATATATATAGATTCCTTCAAACTCAGAGCTGTCTGATCAGATATGAACTTGTACACGTTGTAGAAGAAAAAAAAAATTGGGATCAGATCCTACGTACTTTGCACACTTTAAAAAGTGTTGAGTACAACAAAATTACATATACGTCACCAGATCTTTGAATCTGTGTAAAAGACAGTTCTGATTCTAAGTGATCTAGTAGGTAGATTGGGCCATGAACCTCAACTCCTTGACTTGAACCAGGCTAGCTTTCACAAGTGGTTGAAGATTGTGACCCATGACATTGGGCCGGGTTCAAAGAAAACAAAACAACCAAGCTCTTTCAAATTCATGTCAAGAAATTTACAGGGATCCATTCAACAAATTAGGGTACACAAATATGCTTGAAGCTCAAAGAGACTGCAAGTACTGAGTACAGGAGGATAAGAAATCATTGGGAAGTTATACAGGAATTCATAATGGAAAGCAACAGCAGCAACAGCTTCAGCTTCAGCTTCAGCTTCAGCTACAAGGGCAGGCGGGGGGGCCCAGGGAGTTTTGAGATCCAGCAACTGGGAGAGAATCACTACTATACAGGGGAGGAATAAAATTTTGTGCAGAAGAGTGGAATGGAATTTAGTGGAGTTGCTGCAGATGGTTGGTTGGTTGTTGCACAATTTACTACTAATTTCAAAAAACTTATTAGAGATGAGCTGCTGTATGATCTGATCTGATCTCTTCTCATCTGATTTGCTTTTGATGAAGCTCCCAATTGTAAAAAAATAAATTCTGGTCCTATGAAAAATAATTCTGATTTTATGTACATGATTGGTGAATTTGTAGCATAGCATGGTCATAGATATATGATAGAATATTATTATGGATGCTTGAGCAGAAGTCTTCCAGGGACTCTTGTGCAAGTTCTAAGTCTATTGTGATCAATCTGCATTTTGATTCATATTTGCTTGAATGTTTTGCAGCTTGCATTCATCTGCTATAACAAGTCTAGTACTCATCCAAATAGTTTTCAGTTTCCACTCCTTGATCCATACTCATGCTGATGAAGGTATCAAGGAATTTTGTGTGCTTGGTGGTGGTGGTGGTGGTGGTGGTGGTGATGGTGGTAGGCCCAATAACCCTCCTTAGGTCCCGGGATTGAATCCTGACTCTAATAATAATAATAATTCAGATCAATCAACACAAGGAAAGGAAAGAACTTTCCCAACCTTTTTTTCTGTTTTTGCTTGCTATCTCTTGTCAATCAAGTTTGGTTTTTTGGTTTTTGAGTTCTGAATCTGAGTTTTAGGGTGTTGGATGGGTTAATTTCTGAGTTTTTTTTTTTTTTTTTTTTTAATTTTGGGTTTCTTTATCTTTTCTTTAATCTAATAAAACGAAAACTGCCTTTGACCATAGTGGCGTTCTTTCACCAAAATTCGCATTCAA
>Ga0116227_10003185_pt1 | contig 36708 bp, 28 predicted proteins | sample S1TSphgellanicum_FD_89693 | JGI IMG/M metagenome (GOLD analysis project Ga0116227, IMG submission 89693) | Host-associated microbial communities from peat moss isolated from Minnesota, USA - S1T2_Fb - Sphagnum magellanicum MG | ecosystem: Host-associated > Plants > Peat moss > Unclassified...
ATGTTTAATGTGTTTCATAGCTCATTGTACACTTCCAAGTAGAAGGTAATAACTTCAATGTCATGTGACCAAGGCAACACTAATTCAAAAATGGGGTGTAGTTCATTAGTTTAAATCACTATGGAGCTTTCAAAATGAAATAGGTTCACCTCATATTAATCATTTCACCTAGCTTTAAGTTATGTCATTATATTATCACTATGTAATCATCATGTTTCATTACTAATTGACATAATTCATTATAAGAAATAAGTTTCTTTTTGTTGCTTTAAATATTTTAGGTTATTATTATAGGTTATTATACCTTATATTATTAAAAATCATTATACCTTATATTATTAAAAATCATTATACCTTATGTTATTTCATTTTAGATTATTATACTTTAAGCTATTATTCATTATTTCACATTCATTTATTTTAAGCTATCATATCCTAAGTTATTTTCAACTATTTTAAACCATTCCAACTTGTGTTATTTTAAGTTATTCTATTTAAGGTTGTTTTCAACTATTATAAGTTATTATAGATTATTCTTGATAATTTTATGTTATTTCACCTTAAGTCATTATAGGATATTTTGCCTTACATCACAAACTTGTCCCTTCCAACTTCCATGTATATATGTGTTTTTACAACATTAACAATGCGTTCAAAGTTAAATGTTAGCAAAATGTCAATCATTCATTGATGATGTTAATGGAATTGTAATACAATGACTAATCATCGTAATGCATTACAATGTTATCACAACACCATATCAATGATTGTATCAACACTTCATTAACATTTAACTTTGAACACATTGTTAAAATGTTGTAAAAACACATGTACATGGAAGGGGCAAATTTGTGACATGAATGTTATTATCCACTTTTCTATTTTAGTTTATTTTGGGTTATATTTTACATTATTTTAAGGTATTATAAATTATTATACCTTGTGCTATACTTTAAGTTATTATAATTTAAATCAACTTAAAGTTATATAACTTAAAATGACATACATAAAACAATTTTAAATAATTTGGAATAACCTACAATAGCTTAAGGTGGAATAACATAAAATAAATTTAAATAATCTAAAGTGGAATAAGCCAAAATTTTTGACAATAGCCTAGGATGGAGTAAATTAAAATAGCCAAAAATAACATAAGGTCAAATAATGTAAAATAACATAGGGTTGAATAATTTAAAATAATCGATAACAACTTCAGGTACATTAATTTTAAACAATTTATAAGGATATAATCAAGATTAATTTTGAATAACTTAAGGTTGAATAACCTATAATAGTTGAAAATAACCTAAAATAACATAAAGTGAAATAGGCTAAAATAAAATATCTTAAAATAACCTAGGGTGGAATAAATTAAAATAGTCGAAAATAATTTAAAGTGGCATAACATAGAATAATATAAAAAAACATAAGTTGGATTAAATTTAAATAACCAAAATAATTTAAAGTGGATTAACCTAAAAATAAGCTAAGGTGGAATAATTTTAAATAATTTAAAGTGAATTAATTGAAAATAATTTAGGGTAATATAATTTAGAATAACATAAGGTACAATTGCCTGAAACAACTAAGGTTGAATAATCAAAAAATAGCTTTGGGTAAAATAATATTTAAAAATCTAAGGTGGACAATTTAAAATAGCTTATGATAGTTTAAGAATAATTTAGAACTAACATAAGAACTTAGTTTATGGTAGCTTACACATAGGTTAGGAAAAAAAAATGCATAATAATGTGTGGTGACAAATCATTTCATTTATTTAAATAATTATCCAATGGTTAAGGATTATTTCTAAAGCATGGAAATGAAGGGAGTTGAGGGGTTCAAACTTTCACATTTGCACTTTAAGTTGGTGGGTTAGGTGGTTTAAGTTTTAGGTGTCTAACCTAACATAAGTTAAGTTCCTACATGTTTACTTTAGTTTAAGTTCTTAATCTAGTTTAACTATGTGTCATATGCATGAAAATTACAAAAATAAATGAAGAAAAGATAGGTCTGAATCTAAACCCAAAACATGAAATAAAAAAAACCAAAACAAAAGCACAAAGTGTGCAAGACCAAAATACAAACAAACTTTTATTGTGATGAAATAAAAAAACGTAAACACAAAAAAAATAAAATAATGTTATAGTGTAAAATTATCCCTCATATTGGTGTTCAATAGATTGAAAGTAATGGGGAGTTTTGTTTTATGTATGCTCTTTTGAAAACCTAATTCAAAGAAGCTTCCATGGAGGTTTCCATGTGCACATTGACTAGAGAAGTTTCTTTTGCAATTGAATTATGAATTAATTATAACTTAACTAAAAATGAACTAAAATTTAATTATGAATCAATTAAAAGTCAACTAAAAATGTATTAAAAGTGAACTAAGAATGAACTAAAAGTTAATTATGAATCAATTAAAAGTTAACTAAAAGTGGACTAAAATTAAACTAAGAATGAACCAAAAAATTAATTATGAATTAACTAAAGGTGGACTAAAAATTGATTAAAAGTTAATTATGAATCAATTAAGAGTTAACTAAAAATGGACTAAAAATGAACTACAAGTTAATTAATAATGAATTGAAAATTAACTAAAAATGAATTAATAGTTAATTATAAGTCATGGATGAACATCCATATAAATGAACTCCATTGGTCATGTGAAAGTGATACTCATAACACTATGAACTAAAAGGTTAATATAATGAATTAACTATTAATGATATCATTTGTTTGGGCCTTTATTGACTAAAGGGTTTACCATTTTCACCATGATAAATTTATCCAAGTTCACTCAAAATTTAATATAATACTGAACGAATTAAAACAAATTGGTGAAATCCAATGATTATTTGTTTTTACAGAACCTCCTTCTACTCCAACATTTGGTTGAAGTTGAATATGTTTAGTGTTCAACTTTTGAAAACTTTCACAAATATATATATAATAAAACATCAACATGCAAAGCAAGGTTTTTAATCATCATTCAATTAATCATTGGTCAACATAAGTGTCATTTGCAACTTCATCATCATTAATTGGCATTTACATGATGATAATTAACCTTATAAAAAAAATTCAAACTATGTAGTGCCATGATTAAATGTTAAACAACATTGGGCACATCCAAATTTTTTTAAACACCAAAAGTTGTACAATAGGTCAAGATTGTTGTGAACCTCTAAAAGTTAGTGGGAAAAAAATGGAAAAAATACATGGCAAATGAACTCACATGTAGGGTGGAGAAGGTGACAAAGTAAGGAGCAAGGGGGAAGGGAAACCTTAAGCTTTAGTGGTGGTGATGATGATGGTGGTAGTGGTGGGTTTTTTTAATTTAAGAAAAGTCACAACAATTGCAAAAACATGATAGTCCAACTTCTTGCAACTTTGCCCAACTATTTTTTTTCACTTATGATGTGGACAAAGGAATGCTTATAATCATTCTTTAGCAACTTGGTTTGTTATTCACTTTAGAAGGTTGTTACGTATGCAAGATGACCAATAACAAATTATGCACACAATAATGTACCCTTATATTCACATTCACTTATGCCCAATCTTTGAATATGTTTTTGTTCAATTCTTATGTGCATATTGAGTTGGAAAAATAGGAACCTTGAAATATATATTTTTAAATGTTTTATTCTTAGATGTAATTTTTACAAAAAAAAATCAATTTTTTTGGGTGTGAATTACAATCCTTATTAAAACCTTAAAAGTCCAAAAAAACAAAACTTCAAAACCATAAAAATTGAAATTTTGAAAGGTGTATTGACCATGGCCTTAATAGTTTGAATAGGATGAAAAAAAACAACTTTCTAAAGGCATATGAAAGAGATGGTACTATGGCATTAATAGTTTAAAACAACCGTATTTTTTTAGGAAATGACAATTTAAGGTTTCAAACATTTTACCACAATTGTGTAATAATTATTACAAATTTCAACATATTAATTATTTTCTTTTGAAACCATTCAAGTCATACAATATGTGCATGTAACACCAAAAATAAGTTATTAGGAATAATAATATTATGGTTTATGAGTAGAAAGATGGATCTAAACAAGGGAAAGTAATAACACATTTTATGGGCCCCACCTTGAAAATCTTTTGACATGGGAGTTAGGTTTAAACTAATGAATAATTTGGTTAATGCTTGTTTTGGGTTAGGCATAATTGAAACTCAATTGTGTGGATTTGATTAAATTTTAGGAAATATTTTCAAAATAATTTGATGATTCATCCATAGAAGGATGACAATTTAAAAATGTTAATATGTGGCATAATATTATTGATTTGACATTTATGAATGATAATGTTTAATACCTGTAGATGAATGGTGTTGATAATTCATCCATTGATCCTTTCAAGTATTTAAAGGGTTGTGGGTGGGGTTTCAAGCTTATTTTCCATGTCATGATTTCATGTTGTTAATTTGTTATTCAGCCTTGGGATAGATTTTTTTTGTGTAATGCAGATTTTTCATCCCACAACATGGTAATGAAAATCATGCAAATTCATTCTTCATCGATTTCTAGTTTTTCCACATGAATATCATGTCTCTAAAACATGTATCCTTTATCCTACACCATCCTTCATATGCATTTTACGCACTTCCTTCACATGACATCCATGTGCAAAAGCTACAAAGCAATGAAAATGAGCTTGACATATTTTTCATTACCAAATTGTTAGATACAAAGTTTGTGAAGAATTGAACTTATGTCACAATAGAACTATGTGTCATTTTGGTTATGGAAGTGTTCACAAGATTAAACATATGTGTGAGTGATCCCAATAAGGTGAGGTTTTTAAATGTGTGTGATGAGCTCCCCCATTCGGTGTAGTCTACATAAGGACCAAACTTTAGACACATCGGTGATCCTAGCCCAAAAACATGTAACTTTCATCTTTGCTTTTGTGAATGTTTTGTATGATGTATGGGTGTTGTGTGGGGACTTAGTTTGTGTAACCTTCATGTGCTAATAAGGATTTAATTGAAAATCAACCCTCATACATCTTTGACCTTTCTTAGGCTACTGTTGTTGTGTAGGTATGATGAAGTGGGCCAATTACCCAACTCAATTTTAGGCCGGTTTTCTCATTGAAATTTTTTGGGTATCACATTAGGTGATATACAAATTAATAACCGCCTTGCTAAGTTTCACTTGAGGAAAAATCAACCTTCAAGAATTGATTACATTTTTAAAAAATTTTAAGTGTTGATATCTAGGTGGGGTCAAAGGCCTTAACTGTAAATAACTTCTCTTGACTCCAAACTTTTAATATAATGAGACCTTTTACCATATTTTCTAGTTCTTTTTGCAAAAAAGGGGAGACGTAATGTTTCACCAAATTAAAGGATAGAGAGAGATCTTGCCAATTATTGAATACATGCTTGGCAATGGGTGGATTGGCTTGAAGCAAAAAGATCCTAGGTTCCCACCAATTTTTGTATTTTGCCTTCCTTCATTAGTGTTGTTTGTGCATGCATGATATTGTTCTTCCTCTTTTTGTTTCTTTTTTCAATGTTGTTAATTCCAACAAGTCTAGGTTACTCACTCTCTTTTCACTCTCTTCACCTTTGCTTCAACAATAGATTTAATTGTCTCATGTGTGTTTTAAACTCTTTTCTAAAAATTTGGTTGAACCATAATTCCCTTCTTGAGCTTTACCTCTATAGTCTTTTAATCGAACTCACTTTCATAGACCATCTTTTTTCAACTTTGCTCAATCCTACTTCATGCAAGACATCACATTGACAACCCCAAACCCCGATCATTTTGTTGAAGGTAAAAACAACCAAATGATGTGGCACAAAATTTAGGTGCCACAAAAAGTGAGGATAGGTTTCAAATTTTTGACATCCAAGGGTAATAATTTTGTTAAATTCCAGCATTTTAAATAGATAAGTTCTAAAAAATAAAATAAAATTTAAAAAATACTTTAATTAATGATGTGAAAAACGTACTAACAAATATGTGTTTTGTCAATTGTTTTGATATTTTGTTCCTACAAATTCCCAAACCCCCATGTACTTCCCAATTTGCCTCTTTTCATTCCCTACTCCTTGCCCAAAGTCCTCATCTATGTTTTTGCCAATTATTCTTTATGTTGTTCCCAATAGCCTCTTTTGGTTCCAGATTCCTTGCCTATAAAAGTCATGAATGACCTCTTTTTCTTTTTTCTTTCGCGAAATTTAGCCAGAAATCGAAAAATCAAATAAAAATTCGAGAAACCAAATAATTTTGGAGGTTTTCAATCGTTAGAAGTAATTTTTTAAATATTAATTAAAAATATGCTTCTGCTTGCTGTTCTCATCGTCCTCGTGCTTTCTTCCTCCCGAACTTCTTGTGTGAAAATTGGCTTTGCAGCTTTGCTGCCGCTCGAATCTCCCAAGCTCAGATCGAAGGAACTTTTCTTTGTCTACAAAGATCTGAGTTTTTGTTGTCGGAGGAATAAGACCTTTCTTTCACAGACTGGTAGGTGGTTCTTCTTCTTCTTCTTCTTCTTCTTGTGGTTTTTGGGTACAAATTTTTCTGATTTCTGCATCTGCTGCATCTGTGAAGGAGTTGTGCCATCTCTATATCCTTTTGTAGCTTTGCCCTTTTTTTCCCCAGTGGGTTGGGACGGTACTCATGGTTTCTCTCCGCTAGTAGTAGTTTTTGGCCCGCTCCTCCTGCCCCCAACCCAAAGCTTACAACCAGCAAGTTCAGTCCAAGCATGCACTCAAAAACCCTAAAATGAAATGGGTGTAAAACTTTTTGTTTCTTCTGAATGGGTCCTTGTACTCTTTGAGCTCCTGGATTTGAACCTAATGGTGAGCTGAAACTGTTTTTGTCATTGTTGTGCAGCAGATCAGAATACCTAGCATCTGCACTCTCCTGTCGCAACAGCTAGGTCAAGTCCCCCCCTCGCCCGCCCCCCCTGGTTCAGGAATTCCTTCATTGCTCTTCACCATAAAGAGGGTTTGTTGATGCACCCTGTGCACACTTGGATAATACAAAGACCAGGAACGATGTCAACTGCAATGTGAGGCTGAATTGTGCTCCGAAAAACTCTTGAGGATCCATTTCTCCGGCAAGCATGCTTTGTGAGGGTGTGGGTCGTGGCATGATGGATTCTTTGGTCTATTGCAATGCTCGGAACTTTTCTCCAATTGGGTGGCCAAGGACACGAGCAATTGCCTGATTGGGAAGTGGGAACTCTTGCAGCTGAGAAAGAAGTTTATATGCGATGATGCCTGCACATGAGTCAGTCAGTCTAGAAGCTTCAAACATTGGTGTGAAATCTGCTCCTGAAATTTCTTCACATATGAAATGCCGCAGCATTTGTTTGCTTGTGTGCTTAAACATTTATTACTTGCTAAGGCATAGCTGATTCCTGAAAGAGTACAGTATGATTATTGTGTTCTTGATTTACTTTTTATGAATGACAGAATGAAAGTTGAGCATCGGATGGTTGTACCTGTTCTTCAACTCAGACTTGGATGTTGTTGTGGTGCTTGCTTTCTCTTTTTGTAGAAACGATTGTGACACACTCTCAACAACATTGTGATGAAGAAAAAGAAGAAGAAGAAGCTCACCTTCTGGATACTACTACTACTACTCCTACTACTCAAAGCATGATTCAGTTTGAAAGGGATGGACAATTGAGAGCGAGAAAAGGATTTGAGCTTTTTGGAGTAGAAATGTCACCGGACACAGTTGCAATTGCCTTGGTGTACTTTGTACAGGGCGTTCTAGGACTTGCTCGACTAGCAGTTAACTTCTTCCTCAAAGATGACCTCCATCTAGATCCTGCAGAGGTGGGTGGGTGGCTTTCTCTTCCTTGATTCAAGCCCCCCAAAAAACAAAAAACTGTTGATATTTAGGTGAAGCTACTGATCTAGGATGTTGCTTACTACACGGGATAGCACTGAACCCAGCTCTTGAGGCACACATACATCACAGGGTTTAACTGCTGTGTTTTTTCTGGTGACTGATGAGTGCAGGCAGCACTATTGTCGGGATTGTCTTCTCTTCCCTGGCTTATCAAACCTCTCTATGGTTTCATCAGGTAAAATGTAGGATGCAAGCTACTCTGTGTCCATCAGACTTCTGGACTTGTCAGAATGAACTGTACAAAAACAAAGGGAAATATGTCTATCTAGCCCATCAACAGATTGTTTTGAGCTTTGAGATGACCAACTGTGGTCAAGAACACTTTGAGCTTGTACTTTCGTCCTCACAGCACCATCAGTCCTAACATTCATTGCTTGATCAGCTCCTTTGTCAAGTCTCGAGCTCTGAAAAGGGGGACCCAAGGGCATGTAACCCAACAGTTGATGATGCAAAGGCTTGGGTATTTTGGAATGCAGTGATGGGATTCCCTTGTTTGGATACCGAAGACGGTCATATTTAGTCCTCTGTGGCTTGCTGGGAACAGCCTCTTGGGCAGCACTTGCAACTTTAGTGGACAACAAGTATGCCGCCATGGCCACGATTCTTTTCAGCTCTCTGTCTGTTGCCTTCTCTGATGTTGTAAGTGTGGACTGAAACTTTTCACATTCACAAAGGGAAATTTTCCCCAGTGTGACAATCAACAGCACAGGAAGCGGCAGCAGCAGCTTCAAAATGTGTCATGTTTCCAGACACTGGTGTCTATGAAAATGCAGATTCTGTGGTCATAGCTGCATGACTGACACTGGTGAAGAAGGTTGAGTATTTTGCAATGATTTTTGTGATGGGTGGTTGGTGATTGGGGTCGTTTGATGTTGAAGGTGGTTGACTCAATGGTGGTGGAGAGAGCACGAGGAGAATCACAAGGAACATCAGGCTCGCTTCAGTCACTTTGTTGGGGATCATCTGCAACTGGAGGAATAGTAAGCGCTTATTTCAGTGGATACTTTGTAGCAACTTATGGGGTGCGGTAAGATTTCAAATATGTTTCTAACTGCTTCAAAGTAGATTTGGTCAGTGCTCAACATTTCCAAACATCCTTGTACTCTGGATTTCAGATTTTTCTCAAGCCAATAATCCAGATGGAGTTCCATCCACAGAAAGCAACCATATTAGTTATTTCAAATGTCTGAACTTTATGCCACAAATGTCCTTCATTGCAACACAAACCGGGCAAACTATGTCAGGTTGGACAGTTCGGATGTCATATATGATGTCAGTTGTCAGTGGGTGTGCTATTCTCTAGAATATTGGCAGAATTGAACATCCACAGCATCACAGAACACCAAGGACATGGCATATTTGTGTTTCTATGGAGACAGGCACTGACCTCAAGAGAAAATGCCCATGCAGGTTTGTATTCGGTGTTACAGCAATGTTACCTCTCATAACTGCGGCAGTTGCAGGCCTAGTTCATGAAGAGCGGTCCTCCCATGCCTCTTCAAGTGCGGCAGGTTTTTGGGACCCTGAAGCACAAGGGAATGTAATGGAGGTTAAAGGCTCGGGTGGATTCTTGAAGACATCAAAACGGCAGCTGGGCTATTTGTGGCAGACTGTTAAGGAGCCAAACATATTTCTCCCTACTATCTTTATTTTTCTATGGCAAGCAACTCCAACATCGGAGACAGCCATGTTTTTCTTCACGTAAGTATAGTTTATGTCACCCTCTCATCTTTTGTTCTTTCTTGAAGACAATTTCTTAATTGGCACACACTCATAGGATTTAGGGTTTAGGGTTTATGGACAGTTTTTTTATGTGCTTATCTACACCGACTGTTGGGGGCTGACCCATTGTTGGTAATTGATAAGCTCAGTGGGTAGCAATGGCAGCTTGCCACTGCTACTCATGATGAAGTAAGAGGTCTGACACATTGTGAGCAACATACATAAGGTTATGACCACTGCCACACTCATTGTCATCTTGTGTTTGTATTGTTGTTGCAGAGATTTCTTTATATCCTCTTAAGATATGTACACATGCATTAACTGTATTGCATGTCATTACTCACCATGTCTCCAATCATGACATCTCCAATTGGTCATTTGGGACTGCCCAGTGACATAATAGGTTGCCTATGATTGACAATATAAAGTACTACTTGCTGTGTGATTCCAGGACAAACAGACTAAAGTTTGGGCCAGAGTTTCTGGGGCGTGTACGACTTGTGACAGCTGTGGCATCTCTTGTGGGAGTTGGTATCTACAATAGCTACTTAAAGCATGTCTCGCTACAGAAGATGTTTTTTTGGTCTACCATTGTTGGCAGCAGTCTTGGCCTGACTCAGGTGAGAGATCCATGATCTGTGGAACTTAGTCATGTCATCATGTCATGTCTGGGGTTTTGAATGTGAAAAAAGTAAGGGTACCTGTCACCATGTTTCAGCACTCCCTTGGGGACTAAACTTATGTATTTTGTCTGTTTTCTAGTTAATGCTTGTTACAGGGATGAATCGGATCCTTGGTATCAGTGATCAGTGGTTCTCGATTGGAGATTCACTCGTCCTCACAGTTCTTAGTCAGGTACAAACTTCCTTCAGGCTTTGATTAAATGTAACTGCAAGATTGAAATTAGCCTGTAGCTTTAGGTGTTTTCTGAGGCACCCTAGTTGCTACTGATGGTCCTGATTGCCAATTCACATACTTGAATATCCCCACCACAGGGGTCTGCATCAAATTTCGTCTCTCATATATCTTCTCAGCTGACCTTCTGCTCCCTGAAAATCCAAACTATTTTTCTTGCCACAAGATTTTTGAGTCGTTTGAATGAAAATTGCAGGTTTCCTTTATGCCAATCCTGGTGCTTGCAGCAAGGCTATGTCCACCTGGAGTTGAGGCAACATTGTTTGCGACTTTGATGTCCATCAGCAATGGGGCGAGTGTGACTGGTGGGTTCTTGGGTGCCGGCCTCACAAGACTTCTGGGTGTGACCGGCAACAATTTTCAAAACTTGGCATTGCTTGTGCTTTTATGCAATCTGTCATCCCTGCTGCCACTACCCTTCTTAGGTCTACTGCCGTCAGAGACTGAACTGCAAGCCACAGTGGAGAAGGCAGAGAAAGCACTTGGTTCTAAAAAAGAGTGATAAAATTTGATTTGCACTAGTACATGCTAGATGCCTTTGCAGTCATCATCATTGCATCACCGAAAGTGGTACATGCGGAGGATGCCTTCTTTTGCACATGAGTTTCTGGCATGTATGCTACATTGTTTTGTAGTCTGTGTTGTCTCTTCATTCATGGATCCTCTGCAGGGCCACCAACAAAATTCGCTAGTGTAGACCTTGTAGCAGAGTGGATTCAGCTTCCAGAGGAATGGAATTTATTGAGTTTCTACATAGGATTAGGTTATGATATTGGAACAACATGTCAACAAATTGGGTTCACTAGAAGTAAAAACTTTTGGAGCCCATATGAATAAGTTATGAATATCTGAAGTTGAGAAGTAGGGTGCGCCAGACACGATGCATAGGACCTCTTGGGATTAACTATAACCAGCCCTATGCTGACATTCAAAAGATGCATATTAGTAACTGATTTTACAGAAGTTACCTGAATAAGACACCAAATCCAGTATTAGAACATGTTGCAGAATGATGTAACCTTTGTAGGCTTTGTTTTGCTTAGATCTGGAAAGTTGGCTCTAGGTGGCTGGCTATATTGCTGGGGTGCAATTTACTGCAAAGTTGTATGAAATTAGTAACCATTTATGTGACAATTATAAAACAATTGCATACTTTGACAATAAATAGGAGGGGAAGCATGTCTATGTCAAAGGATTATAATATATTAGAGATATTTGCAAACTCATCCTGTCTTTCACCCTGTCTTTGGGCATCCTTTCACTCCCTAACCCCTCTTTTAGTGATGTCTGTAAAGGAAGGAAATTTTATTAAATCTCAGTATGAAATGCTGAAACTCAGCATTTAATGCACAAGGTTCGAGAGAAATTATAGTAGCTGTACAGGTAGGAGCAATGAAAATCTACGTAGCAGCAGTGGAGCCGCTCAGGTAAAAAGAAAGACGGGATGAAACTCAGAACACCATCAAAATTGATGGTTTTGATGGTTTTCTCAGTTTCATCCCCCCCTTGAATGCTAATGTACTTTTTAGCAGGTATTTTTTGAATCTCACCCTGTGTATGACCAAACTCAGGGTACTGGTGCTGTCTTTTCCTGACTTAACAGATATCTCTATTGGGTGACAATTTTAAGAATTGTAGCAAATTTACAAAAACCAGTACTAGTTTTATGTGTCTCTTTCTCATTGGACATTCATGCCTTAGCTATATCACATAGTAGCCTAACTACTGGCTTTCTTGGACCTAGGTATCACTATACATCCATAACCTGATCAGCATGTGGATGCATCATGACCCCAATACACTGGTTATGTAATACCAAGTCAGCTTGATGCCAAGACCATTCAGGGTAACCAACAAGCTCAAATGGATTACCTAGTCCACGATGTAGAGCTTTACTTGCCATGTGTGTCCTAAGCTACCCAGGGTAGATGATTGTTGGGACATTTGGGGAACTTGTGCACTTGTGGGTTACATTTGGGCTAAAAAAAATATTTCTGGTGATATTAGTATGAACAAATATAAGGCAGGAACATACATTGATTAGCCTCAAGAGCCTAACCTTGAGTTAAAGCATAGATCCACCAACAACAATATAATGGCATATAAGCAATAATTGGATGAAGTTCAAGTTTTGAATAGTGTGAAATTGACCTTGGATTGGTAAATGTACATATTATAAAATGTTCTTCACAAGAGTCTGAAAAGAAATGTGATTAACTTTGATTTATTAATCACAATGATTGTGTAAGGTAATGCTTCAGGAGTAGTAGGGCATTCCTCAAATAAGTGCTGACTTGAGGTGAAACCAAGAGGTGCTTATTTTAGAAATGCCTCATTCTGAGTGTGGTAACCTTTGTACAGTATTGACAAAATCTTTTATAACCATTGGCTATCAAGGGGGAAAAAAAAGGAGAAAAGGTGTTTGAAAAAGTGAAATGCCCATTGGAGTCATTTAAGGCAAGTTAAAGCCTTACATCGTGTATTGATTTCAAATTGTGAACAATTATCAACTTGTTAAATACATCCTCACTCATGAAAGGCATCACCGATTATGCCAATGGCATTCAAATAGATATTTTTGTATTTAGACCAAGTAAATGTATAAGGTATAACATCAAATGCATGAAGCTCATGCCAATCTAATGAATGCTTACCCAAATGGCACAAGTATACAACACCATCATGAAGTCGCATCAAGTATAACCATGCACATATAACGCTTCACTCTTTATGCCAATGCCTATCCACATAAAAACATTTTGTATTCACATCATGAAATAAGAGGCATATGTTGTTTAGTGAATGTTTATTCAAATGTCACAACTTTACAACAAGGCTAGCATCAAGTTTAACCATTCACATAAAAGGCTTTGCTTGTTATGCCAATGCATATCTAAATAGAGTTTTTTTTGCATTTGCACTAAAAATTTGCATAAAGTATAAAATTAATTGATTTTGATGCAATTCTTTAAAAAATATTATACTTTATGTGATTTGATGATTTCTTTTGCTCACTTGTTTTACCTTTTGACAACTTGCTAGAAGTGAAATATGAAATGTAACAAAAAGACAAGATGACAAGAAACATAATCATTGACAAGCAAAGATAAATAATTTTTAATATAGCCTTTTAAGGCTTGGCAAGTTTTGACAACCAGAGGAACTTATTTGCCAAGAAAAGAAGACAATGGAAAGAAAGGAGGGAAAAAAAATACACGGGATTAAAAATCTTGACATAAGAAGAACAAAAACTATAAAGTAGTAATTATCTCTCTTTTTAGAAAGGAAATATCGTTAGTACAAATCCCAAGAAAATCATAAAAACACAAAATTAAATGTTGTAGGAATTGCTACTTGGTGCCCATCTATATACTACCATCAAGCCCTACAACCCCTCTTGTAACATCCTCTCCAACCTCCAACCCCACCTAAACCAAATTCCAAAAAAAAACATGGAAACATAAAAAGACAAATGCTACATGCATTACTGTTGTTGTTATCATTTTGTATATTGATTGTACATTATTTTCAAGCCTTAAAACCCTCTTATAACCGCATTTTTAGTTTACAAAGAGGTCATTTATTTTCTTGTAGCATGTTTCCAACCCTAGAATAAAAGTGTTTACCTAATGCAACCCATTTTTGGAGAACATAAAATAGTTCTTGCACAAACACCTACATTAAGGAAACATGAAAAAAACATGCATGGAATGCAAGGTAGTAACATCCATAAATCTCCACATTTTTTAACTCCCAAAAAACCCAAGTACAAAACAGTTTTTTGTTTTTTTCCAAATTTCCTCTAACATTTTCTTTGAACTCTCTCACACATAGAATGGGAAAGTTAAGGTGAGAGTATGGTTCCCCAAATAAGATTTCCCCCACTCTAAATATCCCAACCTTCCCACCTTCCCTCTTTGACAAATTAGTTGAACTCCCCAAATAATCCCTTTGCCAATAATAGCTACTTGGTCAATTAATTAACCAAAATTAATTAGTAGATTTTCTACTTACCACCTTTTAGAAACGTGATCCAATTCACTCCAAAAATTATCTTGTAAATTAATAAAAATGTGATGGCAAGTTGATTATCATCACATCCTTCTAGAACTAACCAAATCTAATAGTTTCACTACAAGTAGGTAATTAAAAAGCAATAAATGCCTTCACGTATCATTGATAACAAGGAGTTGCTGAAATACCATCAAGATCTTATCTAATCCTAAGGATTAGCTTGCCCATTAATCATAACAACACAAAAAAACAAAACAAATTTACTTGAAGTAAACTTTGTAAGTGTTAAAACACATGTAGTTGATTCGTTGTTACATTCAAGCTTGCACATCATAGTAGCAAGTTGAAATAATCGGTTGAAGAAAACATATTGCAATATTAGGTTGGAGTAACATGTCTTAGCAACTAACTAAAGTAGCTAGAACATTGGCAACAAGTTCAAGATCTCGTGATATATTAAAATGTTGCAAGAGGTTGAAGCATTGGTGTCACATTTCATTATTGACAAATTGTGTTGATGAAACAAAACATGGAAAAAGCTCAATGTAAAACATAAAGGAAAGTTTGGTGTGGGTGAAATCACAACATGAAACAAAGTTTAACTAGGTTGGAGCAAGCTTAAACATTAATAAGATTGATGAGTGATGATGTTAATGAACTTGGTTAAAGCCAACAACATCAACAAGCTTGCTGGCTATGGTGACAAACTTGATAATGATGGCAACCAATTTCATAAAGATGGTGTGTTTCAAAATGTGGGAATGCATTTTCAAAATTAACAAATCTCTTGGATTGGATGATTACAATTGGGCTAACCTATAGCTTAACCTACCTAATTTGAACTCATGTGGTACTTTACACTACAACACCTACCCTAACCTATAATTCCTATTCTCTTTAACTCTTCATCCACCTTTGAGTGGTTAGGTCATCCATCCTTATAAGTTGGCACTAATGTAGGTGTTGGTTCACCCAAGGCTAAATCAGGGAAGAAATTTGAAAAGGAAAAATATTGGCTATATTTAAAAACCAAACACATCCATCCACAAACAATGAAAATAAGTCTAAAATATGTGGCATATGAAATAATAATCTAAAAAGAGGAATAAATTTGTGTTTTATGGTGTGATAAAATTCAAACCATCCAAAACATGGATCAAAAAAATCTTAACAACTTTTAAATTCTTCCCTATTTATGAATTGAAATTCATCATTGTTGTCTTTTTTTTGGTGTGCCCAATTACCCCACCAATGTTTGGTTACAATTGGAGTCTAATTATAAAAAGTAGAATATGCGATAAAATCATGGTGCTTTTGAATCTTTGCCTAAAGGTTTGATTGAGTGTTGTGTGTGTTGTGTGCATTTGTTTATAATAACCTTACCTTATTTCAACCCTTGTGTTATTCGTTCTTATGTGCACACCCAAAAAAACTTATATTAGATTTTGTCATCCAATTCAATTTAAACTCATAACTTCTTTTGTTCCAATTTTTCATTTGTCACACTAAACCATTGCTTTGCACATTCCTCAAATATTGGCAATTATAAAAATTTCAAACTATTGCCCAACTAATTTACCCATTCCCCCCCCGCCCCCAAAATTTTAACAATATGATAAAATCTTATCTTATAAAATATTGGGTTAATAGATAATATCAATATCCCAAAACATTCCAAAAATCTAATGGAGATTGTAATCAATACGTATATGATACATGATTTTTGAAAACTACATACGAAGAAAAATCATAATCAATAGTGCTTACAATGATGGTAATAATCCAAGGGTTATATTGGTTACAAATGTCAATATAGACCCTTTATTTTTTGGTAGAAATTTGGCATTAAATTTCTTAAATCAAATAACAACACAATCAATTTGCAAAAAACCCACTTAAAAGCAATGGAAATTAATGTGCATCTAAAAAATTAACGAATATGAAAAACATGTTTACACAACATATTGAACAAAACACAACATCACCGAGCTTAGGAAAAGCTCACATAAATGCTTTGTTTCATAATCACATAAGTCATTTCCTTTGAAGGTAGACATCTTATTTAGGCTAAAAAAAACCAATCCAATCCCATGTGTGTGTGTGTGTGTGTGTGTGTGTGTGTGTGTGTGTGTGTGTGTGTGATCTTGCATCACCACCCTAATCCTCTTAACAATAGTTCATTTCACAAACATGACCTTCATAAACAAGTAAAGTCTCAATATGTATCAAATTTCAAAGTTGTGACATAAAAAGTCAACACCTAATAACAGTTATATGAGTTGCACTTCAAAAAATAGCCATATGCACTACAATTCATTAATAATAGTAGTTCAAAGAATCTTAAACTAGGTCTAAGTCAAAAATGTCTCAACAATTAAATTTTTTTTGCAATGTTTCAAAACATTTGTTTAATCCTTCAAATTTATCATGTTTACAAATCATTGGCCCATTCATCAAAGCTTTTGTTTTGATTCTATATGAGCATTTAGACATAAAATTATCTTCAAAGGCAACCTCATTTATCATTGACAACTTATGAGCTCATTATCAAAGCTTTTGTTTTGATTCCTCTAACTATTGTTACAACCTCATTTGCTAGTTCAACTCTTTTGTACAAATCTTTCATGAGACCCACACAAAGTTTCCTTAAATCTTTAAAGTCTAAATCCAAAGATTGAGGCGTTATAGCAAAACCAAAAGCATCAACGGTCACCTCACACAACTTCAAAAAATGCTCCTATGGGACTTGGTACAAACACGGGCAATACAAAACATTTTATTTGAGCATCGATTAATTTGCATCTGATTGATGAAGAAAGTGAAAATTTAAAAATACATTTTTGCCAACAATTCCCCTTGCAAAGGAAGACAAAAAGAAGAACACCAAAGGGTGAACTTCCTACTCAAACTACATAACAGATTTGAAGGGCTAATTCTAAACACTTTTCAAGCTTCTTATATTTGTAAAAGTTTGAAAAAAATTGCTAATTTTGAAGGAATTGTTAGTGTCACCAAAAAAAGGGTGCACACAAGTTTGTATACACATTGATCACACTAAAGTAATGTTTAAATGCATCAATACAACAAACATTGAAAACACACAACCAATGTAACAACATTGCATTTGTTTATAACTTAGTGACAAAATGATTCTATGAACTTTGATGGATCAACATGCTTCGGAATTCCTCTCTTTGTGGACTATCATGGCTTTATAGTAGGGTATCTTGACAACAAACAAGTTTTACACATAATCTTCCCAGTATTCCAATAGAGATATTGGTTTGGAAATGGTAAAGATATGGACAAGCAGTGTTTGTAATGGTCCTTTCAAAATTTCCCAGGAACTTCCCACTACAAAGAACTTATTTTCAAACATTCAAGTACTTAATCTTTCCCATGTCCCAACATAATTCTCAAGCACTTTCAACTTGAATAAGAACCCCATTAACGCCAATCCGAATAACCCCTTTGAGCTTTTCATCACTTCCATCCTAAAAACTCTATTGACACATTAACTCTTAATGTTATGCTCACCAACTTTAGCACAACAAAAATCCTAAAACAAACATGAATAGCTTAGTTAAAATCACAAGCTTTAGGCATTCCTCTAGAAGGCTTCCAAACAACACAACGAAATTGAGATGAATTTGAGTCTAAAAAACCAAAATGCTTAGCTTTAGTCATCATTAGGTATTTATCTCCTCTCCCCACCAAACACATTTTTCCTCCATTCAGTAACTTTACATCATCTTCCTCACACAACCAAAAAAAAATCCAAGAACTAGCGCTTTGCCACTAACTTTTGACCTAGGTATCGGCATTCCATGAAGAACGACACACCAAATTCCATAACCTATAAACAACAAAAACACAAGAAAATAACAAAGACATCAAAAAACAAAATGCACCTCCTCTAAAATTGATGAACACCTTCTGTCCCCTTTCCTAGCATTTTTTGCCAATACATCCATCAACATAGTAAATCATTCATTGAGGTAATCCCACCGCACTTCATTTAGTTAGGGCTTAATCATCCAAAAAAATTGTTGACACAAATTTTGTGGCCATGTTGGTGCGGTAAACCGGTGTATGATATTATAATCTTGACATGGAACATCAATTTTTTTCATCCACTCATTGCCATTATTTGTGAGAATGTACTTGGGCAATCCAAATCGGCATATAATTTCATTGTCAAGGAATTTAACTACATCATCTTCTTTCACAAGACATGCCCCACACCATTTGGAATAGTGGTCAATAGCAACAAGAACATATTTATGGCTAGTAGATGTCTAAGTTAGAGGTCCTGCAATATGAAGATCCGTTCAATAGAAGAGATCACACATAGGTATGCTTTTCATACCTTCCATTCAAGACCTCATATTGCTAGTTTGTTTGGCCAATTAACGTCTATCACAAACCTTGACAAACCCTTTAACATAGTATGTCCTATCATGCTAGAAAATTTGCTTTTTAATTTCAACGAACATCCTTGCCTCACCAAAATGCCTAATCTCATTGTGCATATTTTTCATTATTAGAAATATGTCGTCTAGTTTAAGAACCATTAGGTTGTAAAAATATAATGCATCCTCCTACTAGTGATATCTCATCACTCATTTTTTTTCCCTTTCAACGTCAACAAGATGCAAGCATTTATGTCTAATGAACCACTAGTGAGTAATTTCATACTCAAAGGATCTTCCCAAATGTCTAAGCAATTGTTTTGTTTGTCCCCATCAATCTCGAATTAAATAATAATCTTGGTCTTGGCCTTATCAACAAAGGTATGTGTTTCATGGGCTAGATTCTAGTAATCTTGTAGTGTGTATTTTGATCCTTATTGTTCAACATTCTTCCTTTGATCATGTCCCTCATCTTGGTAACAAAATGATTTATTTTCCTTTCTGAATTTGGACATCAATGTGGTCTGGTGTTGCATCCCCTTCCATCATAGTGAAAAGATTATTGATAATTTCACTACCCTTAACAATGTAAGACATGGAAACCTCTTGTGCAATCCTATTTAGATGTTAAATCTCATTTCCAAAGTTTTTATGACCTTCATAAAGCCAACTAGGTTTTTGTTCAATGCATCCACGTTTGTCCACCAAAGGAGTAAATGACTCAATTTACTTGGCAATTGTGAATAATTTTTTTAAATATTAAAAAAAATACAATTGAAACATAGTTAAAAATGGCATCAAGTCAAAGGCGGGTTGGTTGAAAAAGAGAGGTTTTTCTACTAGTGATTCAGTTGTCAATAAATGAAGGCAATTGTTTCAATTTGAAACACCTTAACAAATTAAGTTCCTTGAATGCATTAAATTGGCCAATAAACATAAGTAATTTCAGCAAGCTCGTACATTCCCACAATTAAAACTTTTTGGAGTGCATTTAATTGGCTAATGTACATGTAATTAATTCTTACAAGTTGAAACATTCGCACAAATCAAGATTTTAAAATGCATTCAATGACCAATAGACAAAAATATTTTTTTGAAATTGGAACACCTTGACAAATGAAGCTTTTGGAATGTCCTCAATTGACCAATAGGTGAAAGTAGTTATTTCAAGTTGGACACCTTGACAAATGAAGGACTTTGAGTGCATTCAATTTGTCAATAGATGAAAACTTCTTTCACGATGCTTTTGAGTTGGAGACATTTTATAAATAAAGATTTGGAGTGCATTTAATTAGCCAAGAGATGAAGGTAGTTCACTAGTAGAAACCCCACCCCTTTTGCAATTATGTTTTCAACTAGTGTTCAACTATAAACCAAGTCGAAAACTACACATATAATCGCAACTTTTTTTTTGCAATTGCTAACCAATAATGTTGACAAGTACAAGTCGAGAATGAAATTTTAATCAAAAGTGTATGCCACGTGTCAACACCATTGCAATAGCTATTACATGCCACTACTTGCCAATTTAATTAAAATTTGTTCTACCAATTTAGTTGAAGGATATTGTCAATTAGATCCGACTAATGGATGAACTTCATCCATTAACTAAACATGACGTCACCCAAAAATATAATTATAATTTCAACTATGTTACAACTATGTAAGTTGAACATTTGTTTAGTTGTTTGGTATAGTCACAATGTTGACATGTGGCATGTTCACAAAATTTAAGGTCAACAAAATAGTTAAATGACATTTGGCACATCCACATCAATAGGCTAAGCCACATGGTGCCTAATCATAGGTTAGGTCTAAACCTAGGTATCTAAGCTAAACCTAAACATAAGCCATTCAACTTAAGATTAAATTAAGTTGGACCTAGACACTTATGTTAAACCTAGACCTAGGTCACGTGGTAATTAATAAATGAAATCATATTTCATTTGGTTGAACCTTTTTCATCCCAAATGACTATTACATTTTCATATTTATTATGTTGTCCAACATTCATAGTGCATTTTTTTTATATTGTTTGGATTCATGGAATGGAAGCCAAACAATATGAGATAAAAAAATTAATTGTAACCTAGTTGTAATCTAGTTATATAAGCTACTTTAAGCTTAGTTAGGCCTAGGCTTAAATTAATAATCTACTTAGCCTAAGTCTATTTATTTACCTTAATTACTTGTAGTAATTATTTATCAATTGTTATTAATTGTATAGTTGTGTAATTAAATAATTAAACATATTATCATCATATTAAATAATATGATGATTAGTTAGTTTTAAAGAAAATCAGCAATTAAATGTAATTATCTATTAAATTTTATGATTATTAATTATTTATTTTTTAAAAAATTCAAATCCATTATGACTTTTTGTTGATAGAGGGTTGCAAATTGGCTTCCCAAATTGGATGGTATCTGTTTCTTCAGCCTTGGGACTAATATAAGGCCATAAAGTTTAGCATTTATTAATAACTTGGGGCAGATTGATTTTTTTTTTCATGTTTCGGCCTTGATTCCTAGTGTAATTTAGCCCATGGGGCTGATTTCAACTTTTGCACCAATAAAAATGCATGATTTGAGTTGAACATTGGCCTCAACTCCTAGTGTAAAGTGGGCCTAAGAGCAACTCCACAGGTTCTGGCTATATATATGGCCCTGGATAGTATATGTTGGCTCAACACAATGGCTTTGGGCTGGACATTTTCCTCGAGATTATCAAGGCAGGGAAAAGATTCAGCAAAGGATAATACATGTTATTGATTGTTGGATAGATTGTTAGACAGGTGGTTGGTCCAAGTGGGTTCCTAATAGCTATTATTGGTTACTCATGATTTGCAGTGTCAGTTTTAGTGTGGGGTTGGGAAAAAAGAAAAGGAACTAATCTTGGTTTTGGGAAATATTGTGTTCCATTGCGATGTACTCAGAGCTGCTCTAAAGGAAAATTTTAGTTACAACAGAAGGTGTCTTTGTACATAAAGTGATTTCACTAGATTTTGAATGAAGAACTAATGTTAACCCTAGATGGAAGTCACCGTAAGGGATCAAATCAGTTCACAAAACAAAGAGAGAAATCCGTTACAAATACCCTAGATTCATTCTAAATAACATGCATATTAAAAGTTTTACATAATCTATCCAAGGGATGAATGATTCTAAGCTAAGAATATATCAATTCCAAGAACCCCTTGTGAGCTTAGCATACATAAAACACCTTTGATTGACAAGATATGGTGGATGAAGGAGATCAAACAATAAAGCAACATACATTTGCTTCTTCTGCAATATTTGCTAGCAAGATGTCAACCATGTTTCTTCATCACCAATGTCTTCATCAACAAGATCTAAACATCTTCTTCATCAACTAACATCTTTTTCATCATTCTTGCGTCATGAACAACATCCTCCCTCACACATTATGAGAAGAAATAATTCCATTCGCAATGTAATCACACTTGCACACACTTTAACTTTGCTAATCCAAATCAAATTTTTAGGAGACTACTTAAGAATAGACTCATTAGATCATTATTTAACTTTGAAACTCAACATTCTTTTGATTGAATCTACTTCTACATGTTTCAAATTTAATTCGACTTAAGGCTTTCGTGAGAATATCAACAAATTGTTTTGTTGTACTGATAAAATCAACCTGAACTATTTTTTCTTCTACTTTCTCTTGTATAAAATGCCAATCTATTTCAAAATGCTTTGTTTTATCATGAAAAACCAGTTTAAATTTTTTTTTAATGGCACTTTGATTGTCACACATGATTGTTGTGGGGGCACTCATGACTAGTCCTAGTTCATGCAATAGTCAATGAATCAATTTGAAATGCATGCATGTGCCAACTAACAATGTTGATGACGTAGTGAAGTTCATGCTGAATCTTGGTCATATAATAAAGTTTACCTACCATCCATTGGTAAAGAGTAACATTGATTGGTTCAATGCCAATAGGATGTTGAATATAAATGTTTTCATGGATGGGAATGTGAGTTGGTGTGGAATTAGCCATGTGGAATTCACTAAGGAAATTTCGGGCATAAGATGTCTAATGAAACAAGAGACCATGCATGGTGTCCTTGAATTTGACACCAAGATACTTTTGCACATGGCCCAATTTAGTCATTCGAAATTGTGCCATTTATTGGGACTTGAATTGGGCTACTCCATGTTCGTCATTCATAGGGAAATGATGATCAAATTTGTAGTTCAAAGGTAGTAAATATTGGAATCGGTTCAACTCTTGATCAAGTTGGCTTGGAGCAAGGTAAAATCCATTCTAGAATACCAAGCATAAGGGCTTTGTTTGAGATCATATAAAGCACGCTAAAGTTGACAAACAAGGTGTTCAATGCCAGGAGTTGTTAAGTCATCAATTTGAACCATGTACACTTCTTCATCAAAAACCCCATTCAAGAATGTAATTTGGACATCGAGGTGGTGGATGGGCCACCCATAATGTCTAGCAAGGCCATTCACAATTTGAATAGTTTCCCACTTTACTACAAGAGGGAAGGTTTCGAAATAATCAAACCCTACTTGTTGCTAGAACCCCTTGGCAATTATATAATCCTTATGATGATCTTCTTGTCCACTAATTCCAGGTTTAATTTTTAACAGTCTGACATGGTGGCAATCTTTGGGTGTCAATCGTATGTTCACCGATAGTGCAATGACTTAATATGCCCTTGTGCCATGCAAATATGTCTTGAAACTGCTCCAACAAGGACCACAATTCATCTATCTATTTTTCATCAAAAGATGTATTCAAATGGACCTTTGCCTTGATTTTAATCCACCTGTCCTCCTCATTCTTGGATTCCTTTCCTTTTGATGCCATGTGGAGAAAAGGATGAAATGGAGATTCAAAACATTTGTTTGCAGGATCTTGTGTACTTTGTTCTTCCTCTGCTTGAACACACTGAATCCAATCTACATAAACATCATCCTCTATGTATAGTCCTTCTAATGGCTTCTATTGTTGTCCTTGCAACACTAAATTGAACCTCTACACTTAGTGCTTCATCTTCCATTATTTGATTCACATCATAATCATTCAATTCCTCAATCAAAATTTCTTCTATAAATAGAATCTTACAAAGATTATTGTCTACATTTTCTTCTTTTTCTTTCAAGTTTCCTTCAGAAAGGGAATCATTAATACAATTGGCATAATTAGAAAAGGTTGATATGGAATCCAATGTAGGTCTTTCATCCGCACAACATTGTTCCAAGTTCATTTTGTTGAAATATTTTCTCATCTGGTCATGTCTAGAAACTTTTGATCTTGAAATCCTGTGAAGCATATTGACCACATTGAGGGGCATAACTTCAACTACTATACTAGGTTTATTTTGAACTTATATAACTCCCTTTCAAGATCTACAACCGTTCCAATTTCCATAAGAAAGTCCAACCCTAACAATAAATTGTAGTTGTTAGTGTCTACAACCAAGAAGATCATTTGGCAAACCACCTTGCCAATTGTGACAAGGATATCAGAGATCCTTCCCAAGGTTTGAGTGATTGTTCTTGAATTTAGTTTTGTATGTCTTGTGACCTAAAACCAAATGCGTTGTGTCGAGTTTTCTTACCACATTGGCTGCCATGGTTGACATCGATGCAACAATATCAACCAAATCTTCAATCAATGTTTAATTAATTTCAACCACAAGATGGAGAGTTTTGCTATGGTGAATTTTGTTAATGCAAACTTGTCCGATTGTAAAGGTGTCCATGACAGTAGCTACTTGTGTTTGAGTTGCTTCAGTATCCTTTTTCTTTCTAGCTAATTTCACTAGACCTTCAAGATATTCCAACTCCCTAGGAATAATGAGGATGGTTTCCATGGGTGTTAAAGAGATCTTCCCTTTAACAAATGTGACAATGTCTTAGATTTGATGTTTCCATCTACCCTAAGGTGTCAAGATTTTCTATTCTTTTCTTCAGATATTTTTCTAGATGTGGATGCTTGTACATGCATCTTGCGTTTTGGCATTTTAATTTTAGAGAAAACATTGTGCTTTATTCCAGATAGCTGGTTTGAATTAGTCAATGTTGCTTCCTTGTAATTGATTAACATATTAAGGAAATTTGCACAAGTAGATGGGTCTTTGCCATTCTTTTTCCAACATCTATCTTTTGTGTGGCCCATGCCTAAACAAAAAGAACATTTAATATTACAATTATCTATTTTATGCCCCCCACCACATTTGGTGCACTTTGGCCTTAAATCAATGAATTTAGGGCATGTAAATGTGATATGTTCTTTTGACTTGCAACATTGGCATTAGATGATGTTGGTCAATCCTAGACTAGGTCTTTTATCGCCATCTATTCCTCACCCAAAATAATTAACCAAAATTTCATTGAGCACATGTAACTACTTGTCAATATTGGTCTCTCCTAGTGTTAATTCCTCCTCCTTCTCCTCCTATGAAGGTTCATATGGTGTTTCTCCTATTTTTCCCAACACTTTCACCATTTTTATAGTAGTTGATAAGAGTTCATCCATGTCTTGATAAGTGTAAACCACTAGCAATTCTTTCAATTCTGGTTGTAATTTGGCCAAAAATCGTCTTCACCTTTGTGCATCTGGGATGTGGCCTTTGACAAAAAGCCTTTCCAATTTGTCATAATACAATTGAACCTTCTACATGGGTTCTTGATTCACCACATCCATCTTGGTTTTTAACTCATCTTCATCATATACCTCGTACTTTAGATGCAGTAGTGCCTATAAAATCCTCTAATCATCAGGTGGTGGTTCAAGGCTACGGTACTAGCACCAAGCTGTACCTTTTAGATTAAGTTTGGCAATTTGAAGAGCTTATCTTCATCCAATTCTCTGACTTTTGCAGCCATTTGAAGCCTTTGTGTCTAATCAAAAACATCTTCCATGTCCTTGCCCCATAAGAACTCATCCATACCTTTTGGATTGGTCATCCTATCTATTGAAGGTTTTCAACAAATACACCTAGTCAATACTCTAATTCCCTATTTCCACCTCATCTTCTTTTTCCTTAGATTTAATAGATTATAACTTATTGCTGCTTATTCCTATGTTGTACTCCATATCATTTCTACTAGCATATTCCAAAAGAAACAACCATAGATATCAATGCAATATAGCCAACATAACATATGAAAATCCTTTCCACAATTGGAAATTTTCAAAACGTGGTCTCCCTCTATGATCCTATTGTCTAATTCTGGTTTATAGAATCGTGAACAACTTCTTATACCAATATTTATTAGAATCCAAATATCTCCTACCTTAGGCAATATAATAATTTTTTCCCTAATTACTTGTTGAATTTCAAGACACTTCAAAAGGTGAAAAACTTATGAAATAGAACTTGGTTTCTGAGTTCTGTAAGATGGACCACTATCGCCCATTGACATCTGAATTAGTTTTTCCAAAAAACCATTTTCGTAAATAAACCAACATGTACAACTCCTATTCAAATATCATCGATTTTTGCAGTTGTTGGATCAAACCCCATTATTATGATGCTTGCAAATCCTATAACCCTAAAAACTATTGTCCTTGTACGTAGTTATGCTGGAAACTCCACTTCATCAAAAGAAGAAACCTTACATTGGATTCTTCTACTCATGGCTCATAATTGACACCATTAGTCAATTTTGTCAATATATTTCATGAACAAAATCATTATGTTTTCCTTCAACCATGGGACTGAATAGGTTAAAAACCTGAATGACATATGACTATTCATTTGTACTTTTTAGTTGCCATTTTAGTCTTCAATTTGACTTTACATAGAGTCTCCAACTAATGAGTCTGGACATACCTCCACCTACTTCTACCCATAGAATTTGATCTCCCTCTTGAAACAACTTTTCAACTCCTAGTATGAAAAAATTGATAAAACAATCTTGAGAAGCATATTGACGCGCTCCCAAGTCCCAAGTTAGCCCCAAGTTGGGCTAACTCACTCAAGTTACGGAATTTCTGGGACTCGGGGCACGCTCCCAGCTTCCAGCACTAAAGGGGGGTAAGAGAGGCATGCTGAAAGCTCCGAGATAGACTAGGAAGAGGGACAAGCTTACTCAATTACACGGTCCTGCATCCAAATCCAACCCACAAATGGGTAAAAACTCATTCTGCACCTTTTTGGTGTTGGGACAAGCCACGGGCTAACTTGGACTCACTTGACTCACCACGGCCCGGACTCAGGGGAAGCCACCACCTTAACCCATATAATATTCTCTGCAACTCTCCGTGGGACTTGCATCCAAATGGTTCTTTTTCTCGGGACTCCCAAAGTGGAGTCCCGAAACTGTCCTGGTTTGGACTCCCGGGACTTTGGACGCTCATAACTCTTCGCCCCAAACTCGGATTGGGACAAGGTCTAAACCAAAGTTATAGCTCTCCTCGAGAACTTTCCAATGGTGTGTAGCACTTCACCTGCACACACCGGAATCAGGTCGATTCCTGACTTTTAGTGGTCAGGAGTCAAATTGCTAGTTTGACCCCTGGCCCTTCTTTCGACCATAACTTGTGCTAAAGATGTCCAAATGGCTCATGCGAGGCCATTTTAGACATCTACACTTCAAGACCTTTCCAATGGTATAAAAAAAGCTTCAATGTGAGGTGTTTTGACCCCTAAAATTGCGCTCTGAGTTTTCAAGAGTCCCGGAGGACTCTCAAGTCCCATTTTCGGGAGTGTGAGTGGCGACCTCACAACTCCCTCAAAGTGGGGTTGCGACACATATCCCTTGGGTATCCAAATATCCCCAATCTTGGAGATTTCACCTTCCTCTTCAAACCTTGAAAGAACAACACTAAGGGGTGTAAAAAGTGAAAAAAAACATGCACTAGAATTGTGCAACTTTGTTCCACTTTCCAATTCCATCATGTATTTTCATCCATACTTGTGCCTTTGTATCAAACCCTCTATGATTGATTTTGACTACAAGATCTCCAACTAGTGCTTCCCTTCGATCTATTCCCATAATGCTCACACCCAAAAGCCATGTAGTTGTAGTATCAGAGATCCTAAAGATGGATTTGGATTTATGTTTTATCAAACCTACGAATAACATGTTCAAATAGTTCTTGTGTAATCAAATCTTGATCATGATCATTTTTATTAGAATCTAAACTCTTTTCTACATCTTAAGAACCTATAATTATCTGACAAAAACTTCTACACTCATCATCCCAATCTAACCGACATGCTCTAATACCCAAAAAAAGGTGCATAAAAGTTTTTATGCACATTGATCACACCATAGTAATGTTTAAAAACATCAATACAACAAACATTGAAAACACAACCAATGTAATAACATTGCATCTGTTTATAAGTTAGTGACAAAATGATTATATGGACTTTGATGGATTAGCACGCTCTAGATTTCCTCTCTTTGTGGATTATCATGGCCTTATATTGGGGTATCTTGACAACAAACAAGTTTTGCACATAGTCTTCCCAGAATCCCAATATAGATATTGGTTTGGAAATGATAAAAATATGGACAAGTAATGTCTGCAATAGTTTCTTCAAAAATTCTTAGGAACTTCCCACTATAGAGAACTTACTTTCAAACATTTAGGTACTCAATCTTTCCCATATCCCAACATAATTCTCAAACACATTCAACTTGAGTAGGAACCCCATTAAGGCCAATTGAAATAACCCCATTGAGCCTCTCATCATTTCCGTCCTAAAAATTCTACCAACACATTAACTCTTAATGCTTTGCTCACTAGCTTTAGCACAATGGAAATCCTAAAGCAAACATGAATAACCTAGTGAAAATCACAAGCTTTAGGCATTCCTCTTGAAAGTTTCCAAACAACAAAAGTAATTGAGATGAATTTGAGTATAGGAAATTATAGTGCTTTAGCTTTAGTGATCATCAAGTATTTATCTCCTCTCCCCACCAAGCGCATCTTTCTTCCATTTAACAACGCCACATCATCTTTTTCACACAACCAAAAAAATTTCAAGAAGTAGCACTCCACCACCAACTTTTGGTTTGGGCACTGGCATTCCATGAATAACAACACACCAAATTCCATAACATGCAAGTAACAAAAACACAAGAAAATAACAAAGACATTAAAAAGGAAATGTGGCTCCTTCAAAGTTCATGATTGCCAACTGTCCCCTCTCTTGATGTTTTCTACCAATACATCCATCAACACAGTAAATCATTCATTAAGGCAATCTCACCTCATTTCATCAAGTTAGGGTTTAGTCATCCAAATTTGTTGCTGACACAAATCCCAGTCACACTGGTTTTGAAGGAAGTGTTATTTAAGTGGAGATATATATATATATATATATATATATATATATATATATATATATATATGCCTAGATAGTTTAGGCAATCGAAGGTTGCACCGCTTAAATCACTTAAACATGCTTTGATTGATGCGTTTAAAATAAGGAGCGTTATGCCGTTTAAATTACCTAAACTTGTTTTGATTGATGTGTCTAAAGTAAGGTCGTGTGAACTTCAATAGTTACAAAAGGAATACAAGTCCAGATGGAGTAGAAAGCGAGTTCTATTGTTGGTTTCAGTTGGTTTCGACACATATTCAATGATATTGCGTTCATATTTGATCTCTACATCGATGATGGCTCGTTCATCGTCGTACATTGAGGATAACGATTACAAATATGGAGTGATCATTATGTCTCGCGATCTTAAGACTTCAAAGGTGATTGGTCTGTAGTGTCATTTTTGTATTGCATTTAGTTGGGAGGAGAAAGTCAGTTCCAAGTGCAAGGCCATGACTAAACTATAGGCATGGTTTACCCCTTTATGTTATGACAATATTGAAAACCATATGCGCACCCAACATTGAATGAAGTGGTTGGAATATGACACGATCCATTCCAATTCTGAGTGCGATGAGTTTTTCACCGATGTGCCTATCGTATTCAAGAATTCAATCAAAACGCATTTTGTTTCCAAGTTTATGGGTGAATGACAGATTGTCTTTGACATTGACAAGGACATTGCCGAAACTATTGTCAAAGACATGATGTACAAAGTTGAGGACGAAATTGATAGTGACAATGAAGATGTTGAGGAGAATCTTGTGTTTGGTAATGAGGCTGAATGAATTGCTGTACTTGTTCAACGATGGGCAATTGCTACAAAGGCAAAAGAGCGGGCGTTATTATTGTTCAAGCGAATTGAACCAAACAAAGGTGGGGTGCCACATTCATATACCGTCATGATCCTTAAGATGAGGACAAAGCTATTCCATTTGGTAATTCACAACCTATCATGTGGGACTTCTTTTTGTATGGTGGCAAACATCATAAGTTACACGCGCGAAATCCTATCCGATCCTTTTTTACGTTTTTGCATTTGTCACCACGTGAACAACTTCATTAGGGTTGGTTGTGCCGTCAATTTGCAACGTATTTTTGACATTTTACGACATTCGTAGGCTTTTTTGTTGGCGCTGGATTCGAATACTCACCAAAGCACATTGTATTTTGACTTGCGTATTCGTGTGTACATGGAGGAACATCGCACCATTGTTAACATGCATGGATGCACACTACTAATGTTCTAGTAGCATACGGGTGAAGTCGTGTTTGAAATGGTCTTTAACTTCTAAACAATATTTTGTTGTAATTGGAAGATTCGCCTTCTTGGTTTGTCATTTGACGAAGCTTGAAATATGATTTGGTGTGTTGCTGGCGTTGTGACGTGACTTCAAGATTCTATGCATGACGATTGTCTTCTCTTTCGTATTTAGTGCAAAGTGCATTAACTTGACCTTGTCATGGAGCACATCATGAACGAGGTGGTTAAAGAACACTTCTTCTTAGTAATGACTGGCTTCATCACGCACCTCACCCAACAACAGAAGTTGATCACGGACATGGGTACAATGTGCCCTCAAATCATTAATTGTTGACTTTCTACATACAACGTTACAAAGTGGTTTAAGATTCACCGCCTTGAACTCCTTGCGTAGATTGAATCGAAACAGCTAGCTTTCGCCTTGCCTCAACTTTGGTTGGCTTATTTGCTTGCGATGGATGACTTCATGAGCCAAACTATTGTCACTTTTTGATTCAAGGACTAACAACATTAGTGGCATAACAACAAGCAAAACTTGATGTTATCATCGGCTTTTTCATTGATGACATTGGAGTGATTGGTCTGCTCACTTCTAAATCGATTCAGGACTTAGACCCAACGACCCATGTTTTTAGTGGGCGTTATGTTGTTTATTTGTCGAATGTTCAAGAATTTCTCGTTAGCCTCGCAAGTTGGGTGGAAGGAATCATCAATGAAGCTGATGAGGTCAAATAGAACAAGTTGTGACATGATGTTGGGACTTGTTTTTGTTCTGGTTTGTGAGCACATCGATTCAATCTGATTCCAACGCAATGCAAACAACAATATGTTTGTCAATCTGTACGCGCTCCCGTTGATCCTACCGCACGAGTTGGTCAAGACGACAACATCTGATTTCCTTCGCAAGATGCGTTAACATGGTTATTGGTTGCAACATCGCTACTTTTTCGGGCAGATTGATCTAGTCATAGACGAACACAAGGCACTTATTTAAGCGTACCAACATGAACCGATCCTAAAGCAAGGTATCAATGCACTCACTGGAAAATCATCATTTGTTGAGGGCTAGGAGTTTGCTCGAAGCTTGCTTCCCAATTTGATTGACTATTGTGGCATTGTTGTGACTTCGTTTCTCGGAACATCCATTGTTGAGTCCGATTTTTCTGTGTTACGCTAGGAGAAGGACGAGTTCTGTAAGGCGCTATCTGATTTCCGACCTTGAGGGAGTTTTGCAAATGAAGCAATATCTGTTTATTGTACAACTTCTTAAGTCCAATTAGTAAAACGTGTCCATGCTGCCTCCCACCTAAATTAACCTTCCAAGACGAGCCTTAATTAAGCTAATTTAGGTAATTCAGGCGGTTCCCTAAACTATCCACTCCTGTATATATATATATATATCCCCGGTACATAAACATTCTGTCCCCTGTTTTTCATAACCACACAACACTAATGTGATCCATGTTCAACTTGTCTGGTTACAGATAGTGTCCGATTGTACACTAGTCTGTGCAGGAAAAAAGAATCTTTTAGTGGCTGAAGTGTGTCTTATTCTTGTCCGGTTACCAGAATGTGTCGGGTTGTAGACAGGTGTCCGGTTACAGAGCAGATTGTGTCCCCTCTCTTTCCCCGCTGCTGCCTGAAGTGTTCTTGTTCGGTTTAGGGTTTAGGTTTACCAACCTTTGTGCGGTTACAAACATGTGTCCGGTTTACGAGGAGATTGTGTCTTCTCTCTCCACTTCCTACCAGCCTGAAGTGTTCGTGTACGGTTACCAACATGTGTCCGGTTTCAGATGTCTGTCCGGTTTCAGGGAAGATTGTGTCCTTCCCTTTCTCTCGCTCTCTGTGTGCGCATACGTTTGTGTGTGCGAGTGGGAGGAAGTGCGTGCAGTCTTATCCGTTTGCTGCACGTACTTGTTGCTGCTGCTCTTGCTCCCCCTCAAGCAGCCATGGCGGCAGCGGCAGCAGCTTGCTCCTCCTCTCTCTTGAGGTCGAGTGTTGATGCTACCCACAAGAACTATTTTTCGTCTTTTGTGCCCAAAGCAAGCAGCGCTTTTGTATCATCGTCGTCGTCATCAATATCATCATGTAGCTGCTTGAAGGGACAGCCGCTGCTGGAGTCGCGGGGAGGAGGAGGAGCTGTGTTCGTAGGAATGCCGGTCCGTAGGTCTTTCCAAGTGCTGGCCATGGCGCCGCCTAAAGCTTCCGGGAAAGCTAAGAAAGGTGTGTGCTCTCAGCAACTTTTTCTATCATCCGCCTACGAGCGGTTGGTTTGTTGAGAGGATAAATTCGGTGCCTGAGAGAGATAGATAGAGAGAGAATGGGCTCTTTGTTTCCTAATGATACGCAAATGGGATGGAATTGCTGGGTTGTGCGGTGTGTGTTTTTTTGTGAGGATTGCAGTGATAGGAATTGTTAAGCTTGCGTTGGAGGCCGGGAAGGCCACCCCAGCACCGCCTGTGGGACCTGCCCTTGGATCCAAGGGTGTCAACATCATGGCATTCTGCAAGGAATACAATGCCAAGACAGCAGACAAGCCTGGCTACGTCATTCCTGTTGAAATCACTGTTTTTGACGTATGTTTGCGCAAACCCTAGCTTTTCTTTGGAACCATCAGTTGGATTCTTTATTTTTATTTTTTTGGAGCAGAGCTTGTGGTGACAACAACCCCCCAACTGACTTCTAGTCTTGGCAGAAGAACCAGAGGGAATTCTTTGTTTTTTTGAGGGGCAAAACTAACTACCCATGGATGCTGCTGTTGGTGGCTGGCTATGTCTTGCATTAGGACAAGAGCTTCACATTTGTCTTGAAGACTCCACCAGCTTCGGTCCTCCTTCTCAAAGCAGCAGGTAATTTTTTTTTTAAAATCACAAATTTTGTTGCTTGCAAGCAGTGTCAAATTGTGATGCAGTCCTTGCAGATGCACTGCCTCTTTGTTGTCCCTACTATTGAACAAGCTAATTGTTACAAGAGTTAGGGTTTGTTCTCTGGTGTTTTGGTTTTGCAACAAAGTTAGGGTTTGTTCTCTGGTGTTTTGGTTTTGCAACAAAGTTAGGGTTTTTTTTCTTGTGTTTTGGTTTTGCAACAAGGTTAGGGTTTTTTCTCTGGTGTTTTGGTTTTGCAAGGTATTGAAACTCAGCTCAGAGAAACACAAGCTCATGCTTGCTTGTGCTATTTTTTCACATTTACTCTTTTAAAGAATTGCTTCTCTTTCTTGTCCAATCTGTTTTCTCCCCCCTCCTTTCCTGCAATAATGGTTCAGAGCTCAGTAAAAATGGTTTCTCATCGATTGACATCTTGGAGCTGGTTTTTATAGTCACATTTCAAAACCAACATCTGGATTTGACTCTGGTGCTTTGCTTTTTTTTACTATCTTTCTTGCAGGAGCTGAAAAGGGCTCAAAAGACCCACAACTTGAGAAAGTTGGCAAGGTAACAATTGAGCAGCTACGAGAGATTGCAACAGAGAAGTTGCCTGATTTGAATTGCACAACAGTTGAGTCAGCCATGAGAATTGTTGCTGGAACTGCAGCTAACATGGGCATAGATGTTGTACCACCTTTGCTTGAGAAGAAGCAAAAAGTCATACTTTAGTTCCCTATCCCTCCCCCCCCCAAAAAAAAAACATCCAACTTGTAGTTTGAGATTTATGTGCATATCTTTGTGATCTGGAAGAGGAGAAGAGACAAGAGCCATTTTTCTCTTTTCCAATCTGTGCAATTTTTTTCAAGTGAAAGGGTAGTCCATTTCATGGCAAGGTATGGATTGGAATGAAATTTGCGCTCTAGTCTTCACTTGATCTTATTGATTTTGATGTTCTGGTTTTCTTACTCATGAGTATGGAGGTTTCTTGATTTCTCATGAGAGTTATTATTTATTTTTTTTGTTCTTTATTGCCCATGGAAATTTTACATATGGTTTTGTGTATCCCTTGTCTAGATCTTGGGTTCAGACTGGTCTCAAGACCAAACTTGAGAATTCATGAGACCAGTTCTGTGGATTTCCAAAACCTTCGGTTCTGATCATTTTCTCAAAAAATTTACAGCCAGACCAATTGAAGACGAGGTCCAGCTCCATTTCCATTACACAACTAAATCAACAAAAGAATAATAATAATAGTTTATTCAACTAATATACACAATTCGAGATAAAGATTATGTAATATTTGTTTATGTACAATCAATAAAATGCAATAACTTGTTTAAAATGTAAGGCTAAGTTTATATATTTTTGATAAAAATTGTACTTTTGTGTTTAAAGAACATGAAGCTTTTAAAATGAGGAAGCACCTTTGATTGAGGTTTGATCGAAGATAGATTGGTTCTCCAATTAAGTTTAGATGACAGTTTGGATGAAACTTGAAATTCTAATTCAGTTTCGAATATAGATTGATTCTCTGGTTATGACAGTTCTAAGAAAATTTGAAATCTCCAATCTAGAGTCATATTTCCAGAGTAAAAAGAAAGGGTTTGTTTCCAAATGTTTGGTTCCTTTGGTTGTCTAATTCTGTTGGCCAAAGGCAAATAAGCATTAGATGAGGTTGAATACTTTTGAAATGGGTGGAACCCAGCTGATTCTAATGCGTAACCCAGCTGTCGTGGGATTATACTGGCAATCTTCTGAATTCAATACCTGACATCTGAGCTGTTGTTTGATTGACAAGGATCTTCTTGAATGGAGCATTACAAGATTGATGTCTGCTCAGATTACAGACATAAAATTGTCTTAGTTGCCAACTCTGACCACTCTGCTCTTTAATCTGCCTAGGGAAGTGAAAGAATAATCCATGCCACTGCTGCTTCACGTATTTGGGAACAACCAAATAGAAAGAGAGAGAGAGAGAGAGAGAGAATTTGGGAACAACCAAATTCTTTGGATTCAAGTGTGTGACACTGAAATCCCCCAAATGAATTCACAGGTTTTTCGCCAACATAAATTGCCTAATAATATAAGAAGTGTTTTTTTGTGGATTGCTGAAGTGGTTGATGATCATCTAGCCAACTGTAATGCAGGGGCACTTCAGCACTTGTCTACTGACTAATTAATTAAATTTTGAAGATTTTCATTTTGAAAAGTTGAACATTCCTGAACATTCACGAATATTCTTCATTTCCCTTCACAGAAAAGAATTTCCTTAAAGAAAAGTTATAATTTGAAAATTTCAGCATTTCTAGAAATAATATAATTTGTGCTGAAGCTGTCAAGGTAACTATGGTATATATATCCTTAGGAAGTTTAGGCCAAAATTTGGCAAGTAAAAAAAAATTAAGCTTCCTTCTATATTTTTTGCTACATATGGAATCAAATTGTAGAAATATGGAAATTATTATGATTATGATTATTCATTGAAAATCCACAATTTACTAATTTTTTTGCGTTAAATCTTCACTTTCACTTTTTGGCAAATTTTATCCAGTAAAATAAAAGGTTAATCCTAATAAGATTCGAACCACACCCCTTCTTTCACCAGCATTTATGGTGTAGGGTAAAAGCCAGAGAGGGCGGCCTTTCCGGGAATAAGGACCTCACAAGGCCTAACTGAGCACAGGCCAGATTGCCATAAAAGCTCACCTCCAACCCCAAGGGCTTTTACATAGCATAAAAATCACACACACCTTTTTTTTTAAATAAAAAATTCTCGTGATACCTGGCGGGTACCTTCAGGGTATCACAGGATAGAAACAATAATGAGCTCTTCAAAAACGTAATTACATTTCTGTAAAGCCCACCAACCTTGTACGCCCCCGTGAGGCACATGGCACTCTCCGGGTACACTACCAAAACCAGGGCAGGTTATTACAGACACATGATTCACTAGTTTAAGACCAATAGTTTGAGTTGAGAGATGAAAGTTCAAATGTGATGACGACCAATTTTTCATTCGTTTATCTTCTTCACCAACAACCAAATCTGCATAAAATGCCTTCTCTCACATGCAAGCATCACAATATAATCAGTGCAGTTTGCAATGCAACTAGCATCACTATCTTATATATAATTACAACAGTGGTGTCTGTCTGTGCGTCCGACGACGATTCCGCGTTTTAATTGACTGGCGGAACCAGCCCGGACAGTCGGATTCCGAGACCGGAAACCGGCCCGGACAGTCGGATTCTGCAAACTAAAAATCCCCCACAAAAAATCGTTTGTGCCTCTTG